>Ga0315336_1000230_pt1 | contig 212365 bp, 201 predicted proteins | sample ASW5metaG_FD_204512 | JGI IMG/M metagenome (GOLD analysis project Ga0315336, IMG submission 204512) | Ammonia-oxidizing marine archaeal communities from Monterey Bay, California, United States - ASW #5 | ecosystem: Environmental > Aquatic > Marine > Intertidal zone | place: USA: California...
GGGGCCGATCGCGCTGCAACTGGAGTCTGACCCCCGCTGCACGTTTGAGGATCGAGTTTTGGTTAGGGGTGGCGGGTGGCGATGCCGCCGCCGATGACGATGTCGTCGGCGTAGGCAACGATGCTCTGACCCGGGGCGATGCGGCGGTGTGGGCTTGCCCACTCGACTCTGTCGGCATGGATGATGCCGCGCTCGGCCGCTCCGTGGGCGCTGCACTGCACGTGGACCTCGCCCTCCACCGGCTTGCCGGTCCAGGTCCATGATTCGAGCGGTGTGGCGAGGGTCGTCAGGTCGCTCTTCTCGCCGACCGTGACCGTCGCGCTCGCCGCATCGACATCCACGACGTAGCGAGGGTCGGTACCGCCGGCGAGACCGAGACCTTTGCGTTGTCCGATGGTGACCAACTCGACCGACTCGACCGCACCGACTTCGCGGCCGTCGCGATCGACCACACGGGCGGGCTTCAAGGGGATGCGATCGCCGAGGAAGGCCTTGCGGCCGTGTTCGTTGGTGATGAAGCAGACGTCCTGGCTCTCGGGCTTGTGGGCCGTGCGCATGTCGAGATCAGCGGCGATCTGACGCACGTCGGCCTTGGTCATCGCACCCAAGGGCAGAATCAGCCGGCTGAGGACGGACTCGTCGAGGACGTGCAACACGTAGGACTGGTCCTTGGCCGCATCGGCTCCGCGGGCCAGCCGCGGGCCCTCAGGGGTCGCCACGACGCGGGCGTGGTGGCCTGTCGCGACGGTGGCGAACCCGAGCGCGTCGGCTCTCTTGAACAGACGATCGAACTTGAGGTGGCGATTGCATTCGATGCACGGATTCGGGGTGCGGCCCGCCGCGTGGTCGGCCACGTAGGGAGCGACGACATCGCGCTCGAAGTCGTCGCCGAAGTTGAAAACGTGGTGTTCGATTCCCAGCCCGTCGGCAACGCGTCTCGCATCGTCGACATCGCTGACCGCGCAACAGCCCGTGTCGCTCGGTCCGCCCCAGAGCTTCATGGTGACGCCGACGACCTCGTGTCCGGCCTGCATGAGCAACGCCGCGGCCACCGAGGAATCGACACCGCCGGACATCATGACCATGACAGGCCCTTCCGGCGTAACCCCGGAATCGTTGATGCGGTCAGAACTCACATGATCAGCGTAAGTTCTCCAGCATGACTCGACGCACTCGCATTCTCGGAGTTGGCTCCTACGTGCCCGACCGGATCGTCACAAACGACGACATGGCCCAGTGGATGGACACGTCCGACGAGTGGATTCAGAGCCGCTCCGGCATCGAACAACGCCACTGGGTCGAGCCCGACAACACGACGACCTCAGACCTCGGCCTCGAGGCGGCCAACAAGGCAATGGCGGCGTCCGGCGTCACGGCCGCCGATCTCGACATGATCCTCTTTGCCACGCTCAGCCCGGACCACGAGTTTCCCGGCACCGCGTGCTTCCTCCAAGCGAAGCTCGGCTGCCCTGAAATTCCGGCCATCGATGTCCGCCAGCAATGCTCCGGCTTCGTCTACGCGATGGCGCAGGCCGACATGTTCATCCGCGGCGGTATGGCCGGCACCATTCTCGTGGTCGGGGCCGAGATCCACTCGAAGGGCATGGATGTGTCGACGGAGGGCCGCGATGTCACGGTCCTGTTCGGCGATGGGGCCGGTGCGGCCATTCTCCAGGCAACCGATGTCGACGACCCGGCGAGCCAGTCACACATCTACTCGTCGCACCTCCACGCCGACGGCACCTACGCGAAAGAGCTGTGGACCGAGGGTCCCTCGATGACCTTCGCTCCGAATCGCTGGGACAACGACTGGCTCGAGCGCAAGGCTCAGTACCCACAGATGAACGGCAAGACCGTTTTCAAACATGCGGTCACCCGTATGCCCGAGGTGGCGCTCGAGGCGCTCGACGCCAACGGCTACTCGGTCGACGACGTCGACCTTTGGATCTTCCATCAGGCCAACATGCGCATCAACTACTTCGCGGCGAAGCAACTCGGCATCGAGGACGACGACAAGGTCTTCAACACGATCCAGCGATTCGGCAACACCACCGCGGCGACCATCCCGATCGGCCTCGATGAGGCGCTCAAGGCGGGCAAGCTCGAACCGGGCATGCTGGTCTGCATCGCGGCGTTCGGGGCTGGCTTCACCTGGGCTAGCTCGCTCGTTCGCTGGTGAGGCGCTCGTCCTTCAGAACTATGCCAGGAGCTTTGTGACTGCTCGAGGAATGATCTCGAGCGCGGCAACCACATCCTCTTCGGTGGACGTGTGACCGAGCGAAAGTCGCAGTGAACCCTGGGCGATGTCGCGATCGATGCCCATCGCCGCGAGCACATGCGACGGGTCCTGAGCGCCGCTCGAACACGATGATGCGGCCGATGCGCGAAGTCCGTCGGCGTCGAGAAGAAACAGCAGTGCCTCGGCCTCGATGCCGGCGAACATGAGATGGGCAACGCCGGCCGCGACCGCGCGCTCGTCGTCCGAGCTGAGAATCGTCGGAATGACGACATCGCCGAGCTGATCGATCAATCCAGCGACGAGGCGGTCTCGCAATTCGCCGAGGCGTCCGACCTCGCGTTGTCGATCGGCAACCGCGACCTCGACGGCCGCGGCGAACGCAACGGCGCCGGCAACGTCGGGGGTACCGGCGCGCCGGCCCCGCTCCTGGCCACCACCGAGAATCTGGGCGTCGAGCACCACCCCGCTGCGCACGAACAGCGCTCCGGTCCCGATCGGGCCGCCGAGCTTGTGGCCGGTGATCGACACCAGGTCGACGTCCTCGGTGGCGGCAGCGAGATCGATCCAACTCAGCGCCTGCACCGCGTCGGTGTGGAAGACCGCACCGGGTGCAGTGTCGCGAACGACGGCGGCCAACGCGGGGAGGTCGTTGATCGCGCCGGTCTCATTGTTGACCGCGATCATCGAAACGATCGAGACATCGTCGACGGCCGACAGAACCTCTCGCAGCGCGTCGGGTGCAACCCGGCCCGTCGAGTCGAGGGGCACGGTGAGGCCACCCGCGTGTTCGACCGGCTCGAGCACCGCGTGGTGTTCGCCGGCGCTGCACACAGCGGTGCCGCCCCTCGCGGCGAGCACGCCGCGGATCGCCAGGTTGTCGGCCTCTGACCCACCGCTGGTGAACACCACCTCCGCGGGCGGCCGATTCAGCGCTGCGGCAACGACGTCGCGAGCATCGTCGAGTGCTCGCCGAGCGTGGCGGGCGGCCCGATGAGCCCCGGTGGGGTTGGCGTGGTGGGACTCGGTGGCCAACAACCACGCCTTGGCCGCTTCCGGCCGCACGGGCGTGCTGGCAGCGTGGTCGAGGTAGATCTCGCGGTCCATACATGCAGCCTAGAGACGACTCGCCGAAGCGCACGGCAGACTGCACCGCGATGAACGGCTACGGACCCGAGACCTACGGCGAGAGCTTCGCCGATGTCTACGACGACTGGTACGGCGACATCAGCGATGTCGATGCCACGGTCGCCGGCATCGCTGCGCTGGCCGACGGCGGGCCGGTTCTCGAACTCGGTGCGGGCACCGGTCGACTCGCGATTCCGTTGGCCGAGCAGGGCCTCGACGTCGTGGCCGTCGATGCCAGCCCGGCCATGCTCCAACGCCTGGCCGCGAAACCGGGAGCCGCGGCGGTGCGGACGATCGAAGCCGATATGGCCGCTCCTCCGGTGTCGCCCGACCACTTCTCCGTAGCCTTCGTGGCCTTCAACACGTTCTTTAATCTCACTGACGACGACGCACAGAGACGTTGTGTGGGTTCACTCGCCCGAGCCGTCCGGCCCGACGGTCGAGTCGTGATCGAAGCGTTCGTTCCACCCGCCGACGGGCTCGCCGCCGGCGGCATTTCGATGCGAAAGATCGCCGAGTCCCATGTGGTCCTCAGCGTGTCGCACCACGAGAACAGCGCGCAGCGCATCGAGGGGAAGCACATCGAGATCTCGCCAGAAGGCGTGGTAGTGCGGCCGTGGAGATTGCACTACCGCACGGCGGCCCAGCTCGACGCCCTCTTCGCCGATGGCGGCTTCGAACTCGAAGCACGACACGCGGACTGGCGCGGGTCGCCCTTCGGCGAGGACTCCGATGTCCACGTGAGCGTCTATCGACGGAGCGTCGCGTCCAGCTGAGTGGCCCTAGCCTCGACGACGTGGCCGCCATTCTCGTGAGCATCGACATCGCCGCACCTCCCGAGGTCGTGTGGGACGACGTGCGCCACATCGACCGTCATGTCGAGTGGATGAACGACGCCGAGAAGATCACGTTCACGAGCAAGGCCAGATCGGGCGTCGGCACCGCGTTCGACTGCCTCACGAAGGTCGGGCCTCTCCGCATGACCGACCGTATGGAGATCACCGACTGGGACGAGGAGCAACGCATGGGCGTTCGCCACGTGGGGCTCGTCACCGGCGAGGGACAGTTCACGCTCACGCCCGCCGCCGACGGCGGCACTCGCTTCACGTGGGACGAGCGGCTGACGTTTCCCTGGTGGATGGGCGGACCCGTGGGCGGTGTCGTCGGCGGGATCATCCTCACCCGGATCTGGCGAAAGAACCTTGCGCTGCTCGCGGCTCGGTTCGACTGATCAGAGCGGATTGAGCGCGAGCTGAATCGACGCGAACGCGAGGGCCAGTCCGAAGACAAGAGCCACACCCAGCGCGAGCCATTCGCTCTGCTTCGCACGGACGGCCGCGATGTAGAGGGCGCCGATGATCGCGCCCGCGACCAGGCCGCCGAGATGTCCGCCCACGGAGATGCGTGGCACGGCGAAGGTGATCAAAAGGTTGAGGCCGAGAATGGGACCCAAGCCGCTGGACCAGATGTTCATGCCCATCGACCGTTGGATCACGGCGACAGCGCCGAACAGGCCGAAGATGGCACCCGACGCTCCCACCGTGAACGAGTTGGGATCGAGGATCATCACCCCCGTAGCCCCTCCCAGCATCGCGACGACGTAGAGCCCGATGAAGCGCGGACGATCGAAGACGCGCTCGAGCTGCGGGCCGAGAATCCAGAGCGCATACATGTTGAACGCCAAGTGGAACAGGCTGGCATGAAGGAATCCCGAGGTGAGCAGACGCGCGTACTCTCCGTCGGCCACGCCGAACCCATTCTCGAAGCCGGCTGTGAGCCCGTAGTCGATCAGAAATCGATCCCCGCCTGCAGCCGAGCCGAGATACACCAGCACGTTGATGCCGATAAGGACCTTGGTGACGATCGGGTCGAACACCGCAGGTCCGCGGAAGACCTGCTGCTTGCCGCCTTTCACACACTCAGGGCAATGGAAGCCGACCGATGCCTGCTTCATGCACTGCGAGCAGATCGGCCGGTCGCAACGCTGGCAGACGACTCCCGCTCGCTGATTCTTGTGCCGATAGCAGCTGGTGATGCCCGACTCGGTCGACGATTCGCTCACTGGCACCACGGTACCGGCCGGCGATGCCTCAACCCGGCGCGCCCCCGACTAGAGCGAGACGGGACTCTCGCTCATGCCGAGGGCGTTGACCTCGACAACCTCGGTGACACCCTCGACGCGATCCTTCATGATGCGTTCGATGCCCGCCTTGAGGGTCTGGGTGGAAGCCGGGCAGGTGACACACGCACCCATGAGCTCCACGGTGACGAGGCCGGTCTCTTCATCCACATCGACGAGCGCGATGTCGCCTTCGTCGGCCTGGATCGCGGGCCGAATGGCGGTGATGACCTTCTCGACCTGTTCGCGCACGTGTTCTCCTGGCTCTGACCCCACCAGTGTGGCAGCGCCCTGTCCCAACAACGACGTCGGCCGGGTATTCCCTCGTAGCCTCGACGCATGCTGGCGCTGCACATTCTCGCCCACCAGGGCGGATGGGACGAGATCGCACTCGTCGTCGGTCCGATCGTCGTGTTCGCCGGTCTGTTGGCCGTCGCCCGGCGCCGGGCGCTCGAACACGCCGCCCGGATCGAAGCCGACCCGCCACCCGACCAGCGCTAAGCGAGCGTCACGTCGGCGCCGATGCCGCGGAGTTTCCCGGCAATGTCGTCGTAGCCGCGCGCCACGTGGTGCGCCTCGCTCACCACGGTCTCGCCGTCGGCTGCTAGTCCGGCAATGACGAGCGCGGCCCCGGCTCGAATGTCGTGCGCCTTCACGGGCGCGCCAGAGAGATGGTCGACGCCTCGCACCACCGCGTGGTGGCTGTCGGTCCGGATGTCGGCTCCCATTCGCCGAAGCTCGTCGACGTAGCGGAACCGGCCGGAGAACAGGTTCTCGGTGACGATCCCCACTCCATCGGTGGTCGCGAGCAGCGCGACCAGGAAGGGCTTGAAGTCGGTGGCCAGACCGGGATACGGCAGCGTGGAGCAGTCGCTCGAGCGAAGACGCCGCCCGGCAAATGCCCAGATGCCATCGGCGTCGGGTGAGATCCGCATGCCCATCTCACCGAATTTCTGGCACAGCATGACCATGTGGTCGTGACGCGCACCCTCGACCGTGACCTCACCACCGGCGATACCCAGGGCAGCCAGATAGGTGGCGGCCTCGATGCGATCGGCGATCACGGTGTGGTCGGCGCTGTGGAGCTCTTCGACGCCCTCGATCGTGAGGGTGGAGGACCCGGAGCCCTCGATGCGTGAGCCCATCTTGTTGAGCAGCTCGCAGAGATCGGCGATCTCCGGCTCGCGGGCCGCATTGTCGATGACGGTGGTGCCCTTGGCCCTGACCGCCGCCATGAGCAGGTTCTCGGTCGCACCGACGCTCGGGAACTCGAGCAGCACTCGTGCACCCAGCAAGTTCGGGGCATGCGCGTGGATGTAGCCATGACGCGTTTCGAACTCGACGCCCAGTTCGGCGAGCCCGCGGACATGCATGTCGATCGGGCGAGGACCGAAATCATCGCCGCCCGGGAGCGCCACACGAGCTTCTCCGCAGCGAGCGAGCATCGGGCCGAGCACCACAATCGAGGCACGAAACTGCTCGACGAGTTCGTAGGGCGCAACGGGCTCGATCTCGGCCGGCACCTCGACCACGAGAATGGGATCGCTTCCGCGCTCATCCCAACTGACCTCAGTGCCAGTGGCCCGTAGCAGGTCCGACATCAGCGCTACATCCGTGATCCGAGGAACGTTGGAGAGCCGATAGGTGCCCTCGGCGAGGAGCGTCGCTGCCATCAGCTTGAGCGCGCTGTTCTTCGCTCCCCCGACGCGGATCGTGCCCTCGAGGGCACGCCCGCCGTTCACGACCAGGCTCATCTCGGTGGACTCGGTGGCGGCGGACCCAGACATCAACTCAAGTCTGCCAGCGAATCGCCGCGGTGACGGCCATCGACAGGATCACGACCACGACGAACGGCGCCTTCCTCCAAACCGCGATGATCCCGGCAACCAGTCCGGCTGCTCGAGCGTCGACTTGCAAGGCGCCGTCGGCGTCGAATGTCTGCACGGCGATCAGCGCGGTGAACAGCGCGGCCGGGATGAGGGCCGCCATGGCGGGAAACCACGCCAACCTGCCCTCGAGGGCGCCGTCGACTCCGCCAAGGCGGGCAAGCACCGCCGTCCCGAAGAGTTTGGTGGAATACGACCCGATTACGAGAACGATGATGGCGGCCCAGCTCATGGCGCCACGGTTCTCTGGGAAACGATGAATCCCGGAACCACGGCGATCGCCGCGACCAGCAACGGCACACCGGCCGGCGCTATCGGCACGGTCGCGATGGCCAGGGCGGCACCGAGAAACGCCGTCACGCGGCCGGGCGCAGTCCCGAGGTGGGGCACGAGCAGGGCGATGAACGCGGCAGGGAAGGCGGCATCGAGTCCCCAGGTCTCCGGCTCGCCCATCAGGGAACCAAGAAGCGCACCGGCGATCGAGCCGATGTTCCACAACGACCACAGCCAGATGCCGGTCCACCAAAACGCGTCCGCAGCATCGGCGTCGTTGTCCTGCACGCTCGCCATAGCGGTCGTCTCGTCGATCATGAGGTGCGTACCGATTCCCCGCAATGCCCACGAGTCCGGGAGTAGCCGGGCGACCACCGGTCCGTAGAGCGCGTTTCGCGCCGCGAGGAGCATGGCTGAACCGACAGCAGCCCCGCTCGACCCGCCGCCATCGACCACAGACACAGCGGCAAACTGCGATGCTCCCGTGAACACGAGCGTCGACATCACGATCACCTGGGGAAGATGAAGGCCCGCCGCATCGGCGAGGACCCCAAATGTCATGGCGACGACGCCTACGGCGATGGCCAGCAGCAGACCTTCGCGACGATGAGGCGCCACGTCGCTAGAGCAACCGATCGAGAAGCGCGTCGACGAGGTCGGCTATCTCGGCCGCCGCGGCGTCGAAGACCGGTTGTTCACCACCACCCGGGTCGATCACTTCCTCCCAGTCCTCGAATTCGACCGCGGCCAGCTGCAGTGCAGCCACCCGATCGTCGAGCCCCCCGGCGCTGGCCGGAGCCAGGTCTCGAACAACACGCTTGAGACTCCCGGTGATCGGCGCCGCTTCGGGGTGGATCTTCCGGATCCAGCGCAGATGGTCGGGTTCCATCGCGACGATCACGGAGGCGCGGGCGATGTCGCCGACGGTGAGCTGACGACTGCGGTGAAACGGGTCGCGAATTCCGTGGCCTTCGAGCGCGGTGCGGGTTCGCACGCTCATGATCTGGCCGGGAAGAACATGGGTGCCGCCGCTGTCGACCGATATCGCAGGGTCGAGGCCGAGTTTCGTCCTGAGCATGGCCGACCCCATCACGGAGCGGGCGGCGTTGCCCGTACAGAGGAAGTAGACCAGCGGACGAGCAGGGTCGTCGTCGGGTCGCGGGGCTTCGATGTAGGTGGGCTTGTCAGTCATCGACGCTCCTGGGCGGGGCCGGCGCCGGGGTCTCCCCGGGGGCACGACCTCGCATGCTGTCGCTCAGCTTCTCGAAATCCACTCGCAGGAAGATCGCCTCCGCTTCGGCGGTCACCGCTTCGGCCTCGTCCTGTCCGTGCCCGACGACGACGCACTCACCACGCACCGTCACTCGGCGGCGACGCTCGTCGTGAATCCACACGCGCAGCTCGAGTTCGGCATCGAGCGGTGTGGGCCGTCGATAGCGCACGGTGAGCTTTCCGGTCATTCCCGGCGGGCCACCGTTGAGTCGCTGACCGCCGCCGAGAAGCTCATCGAAGAGACCGGCGAGCACGCCTCCGTGCACCGAGTGGGGCGGGCCCTCGCGCAGACGATCGAGTCGTACCGAACCGATCAAGGCGGTGCGGCCGTCGCTCAATTCTCCGGTCCGGATCGCCATCGGCGGTGCGACCGGGTTGAGGGTGCCGGAGAAGGTCGAGAGCTCGCGGTTTCGCGCCCGAGTCGCGGCGGACTGTTCCGACTCGACCTCGTACCAACGCAGACGAGGAGAACCTTCGGCGAGGGTCGCTCGCGCGTCCTCGATCGCGGCGATTGCTCTCGCCCGGGCCGCGGGTGAACTCTCCACGGCATGGGCGACGCGCCCGAGCTCACGAATCGCCGCCACGACTTCCTCTGGCGATGTCATTCGGAGCCTCCCAATCTCTCGAGGAGCCCGAGCGTCGTGGCTTCGAGAGCGGCCGATGCCTGCGCCAGGTTTGCCATGAACTGTTCGGGAGTCGAGACGTCGGAGTCGACGAGATCGGTAATGGTCTTCACACCCCCGACGGGAACGCCGTGGAGGTGACACACCCATGCGACGGCGGCGGCCTCCATCTCCTTCGCGACGCCACCATTGGCCAGGATGCGTTCGCGATCGACATCCGACTCATCAAGACTGTCGCCGGTGGTCACGACGCCGGTCTTGCAGCCCAGCGCTTCGGCATGGGAGCGGAGGTCGGCGGCGAGGAGATTGCCATCGCCGAACGCCTGCAGGCCAGGGAGATCGATCCGCCGATCGTGGCAGGCGAAGTGGGGCCAAGCGAGGAAGGTGTCACCGATCGACGACTCGTGTCGGGCCCAGCCGCCTGCGGTGCCGACCGTGAGTACGAGATCGGGCACGGGGATGGAGCCGTGGTTGAGCACGACCTGCGTGGTCAGAGCGGCGGCGGTCGTGCCTATGCACGGAGCGTCAGTGACGGGATCGCGGCCGTTCACCGCGAGGACCACGTTGGGTCGGCCGCTCGCGGCTCGCGCCGTGGCGAGCTGCACCGGCAGGCCATGGGCCCATGCCGGGGTAGCAATCGGTTGTGCGTCGAGGGCCCGGCGCAGCGGTGCCGCTTCGACTTCCATCGCCACTACGAGGGCCACCCAGGTGTTGGGCCCTGTCCGCGGTGGGGCACTCAGTGGACGGGCAGACACCGCTGGAGCGTATGCGAAGGCAAGCCGGGCGCTCCATCTCGATGGAGAACAGGGCCGAGTGACGCTGGTCATATGTTGTGACGTGCGTCACCCCAGAGAGGGACGGATTGGCCAATGGCTATCCTGACCGCTGCACATCGACACCCGTGTCCCACGTTTGTTGCTCCCCACCGACCGCCGTCATTGCCGGTCCGGGTCCGACGCAACCAACGCATCAACCACTCGACAAGGACGACTCTTTCACCATGCGCCAAACCTCATTTCTGCGCTCGTTTCTCTCCCTCGTAATCAGTGCGACCGTCATGCTCGCCGTAGTCGCGCCCGGCACCGCCGGCGCGGCCTCCGGCTTCGGCGATGTGGAGAACGACGAGTACTACACCGAGGCCGTTGCTTGGATGGTCGGCGAGGGAATCACGACCGGCATCGAGGCCGGCTGCTTCGGTCCGTCTCAAAACGTCACTCGAGGCCAGGTCGCGACATTCCTCTACCGTCTCGACGCAAGCCGGGGTAACGAACCGGTTGATACCGGCCACCCCTTCGTCGACGTCGTAGCGACGTACCAGCAGGCTCCCGTGGGATGGCTCTTCGGCGAGGCGCTGACCACCGGCGTCACGCCGGTCACCTTCGCTCCCAATCGATCCATCACACGCGGTGACTTCGCGGTGCTGCTGTGGCGCTATGCGGGTTCGCCCGCCCCGGAGTCGGCCTCGCCATTCGTCGACCTCGCCCGCGACTACCAGCGCGCCGCCGTCGCATGGCTGGCAGAGCAGTCGATCACCACCGGCACCGGCCCAACCACCTTTGACCCTGAAGGAATCGTCAGCCGAGCGCAGGCCGCCACGTTCCTTTTCCGCTTCGTGGACCCGACCGACGTCGAACCGATCGAGGAGTCCCCGCTTTGCACGCGTGAACTCCGACTTGCACTCGAGACCGGTGGGCTCACCACCTCCGAAGCAATGTGCGCCGTGCCCTGGTTGACCGACTTCGAGATCGACTACTTGCTCGCCGTTGTCGAGGACCGCGCCACCGCGTCACTGCAGTTGATCTTCGCCGCCGCGACCGTGGGTGCCGAGTGTTTGACGCCCGACCGCGTTGCGGACCTCAGCCGGCTCTTCCTCTGAATCAGCCGCTGACCGGAACCAGCACGCTGCGCTCCGGCTCACAGTCGTAGCCACCCGCATCCAATGGCAGACGGCGCACGAAACGTCCGTCTTCCACGCCGAGCACGACCGCACAACCCTCGGTCGATCCGTCGGGCTCGATCGCGGGGTGAAGTCCTCCTGCGGTCCAGGCGTTCTGTTCGGCTCGGGCCTCGGCAAAACAGTGTGGCTCCACGTCGAGAAGGCATTGATCGGCCGCAGCAGCCCACCGCCAGAACTCGGTCGCCGCAAGAATGCCTGCTCCGGTTCGGGGAGCTCCGATCTGATCGAGGAGCTCGGCATGCGCGGTTGTCGCCGGTGCGAGAGCGCCGTCCTCGTAGGGCAGAAACGGCACCTCCACCAGCAGTCGATCCGGTTGCGGCGTCGCAAGACATGCGGGGTCGTAGGCGATTCCGGTGGCCACTACGACGGGACGCCAGCCCGCCCGCTCAGCGACGTCGGTGAACGGCAGGATCGACTGCAGACAGCCCCCGTCGATGTGAACCTGCCCCGCGCCCAGTGCTCTGATCTCCCCGGTGATCCGTTCCCAATCGGGAACTGAGTCGATCGGAAAGGCAACTTCCCCGACCACACTGACGACTCCGGAGACCTCGATGGCCTGGCGTCGTACATTCCGCTCGGCCGCGGCCAGTGGAGTGTCGGGACCGACCAGAACGATGTCGCCCGCAGTGCCCGGGTCGGTGAAGGCCCCGACGAGGTGCCCGTGCAACGGAAACGGTGAAGTCGGCACGAGGTCGGACCCGCCGCTGAACAGCGGCAGGCCACACGCCGCAGCAGAAAGCGCTGTCTCGACCTCCTGGAGGAAGGCGTGGCCGACCAGGGCAACGACTTCGGTGCAGGCCTCGAGCACTCGATCGTCAGCTTCGACGGCGGCCGCGTCGTAATCGATCACTCGAAGATCGCGACCGTGGAGCCCACCGTGGGCGTTGCAGAAGTCGGCGAGCACCTCGATCATCTCGACGATTCCCTCGCCCGCTCCCGGCGTGCCGATACCGCCTCGATCCGACCCGGTGCCAATCGTGACGACGTCAGCAGTCACGCCGGGGCGTTCTGGGATGGTCACGGCATCGGCGGCGCCACAAGGAACGACGAGGTCGCCGATGGTCGGGGCGGCGCGTTCAGGTGGGTCGGTTGGCGTCGGCGGACGCAGCGTCGTCGTACTCGTCGGGCCCGTCGCAACATCGGCGACCCCGGTGGATGAGGCCGCAGTGTCGGGACCGGCAGGGCCGTCGTCGCTGCACGACGCGGCCACGAGGGCCAGAAAAGCGAGTGCGGTCAACCAACGCATGCCCTGGAGCTATCACACCGAGTGGGCCAAACGGCTCATGAGGCGCGCCTTTGGCCACCCCGAGAGGGCCGAGCGACCCATTCATCCGCGAGCGGCCCCTGCCGACCATCTACTCAGAACCAAGGGGAGGCGTCATGACCCACCGACAGGACTGCAACTTGTGCGGTAGTCGCAACGGCCACCTTCGTGACGGTCGCCTCGGGCGCTATCGAATCACCTGCGAGACCTGTGAGGCTCGCAAGGGATCACACCTCGTGGAGACGACCCACGGCTACGCGAACAAGGCCGTGGTCCAGAGCCGGGTCGCGGTCGCCGCCTGAGTCAGAGTCCCAGCGCCTCGGCGACGCGGTCTCGGTGCATCCGGGAATCGCCATAGGAGGCGGCCAGCGCCCATCCTCGCTTCAACCAGAGCTGCAAGTCGTATTCGAACGTGTAGCCGATCGCGCCGTGGCATTGCAGAGCAGCCCGGCACGCCTTGTCGACAGCGTCCGACGCGCTCGCCTTGGCCATCGACACGTCGCGTCCTCGCGTGGCCGCGTCGTGGGACTCGGGGTGGGCAAGCGACCAGGCCGCTCGATAGACGAGAGGTGCAGCGAATTCCACGCCGAGCCGTACATCGGCCAGGTGGTGCTTCACCGCCTGATAGCTCCCGACGGGCTTTCCGAACTGATGCCGCTCGGAGACGTAGTCGACCGTCGCATCGAGCAGACGCCGCGCCACGCCGACACACTGCGCGGCGGTGCCGAGCGCCGCTCGGTCGAAGGCCAATGCCGGATCAGCGCCGGCGAGCTTCTCCGACTCGACGACTTCGGTGAGGCGCGACAGGCGCCGCGATTGATCAATCGACGTGGACTTTTCGGCCGTCCACTCGGTCGCGGCGATGAGCGCACCGTCGCGTTCGATGACCACGAGGTCAGCCCCGCCGGCACCGACGGCGTAGGCGCCGTCGGACAGCGCAACGGTGCAGGTGGTCTCGCCCGCGATCGCGGCCTCGAGAAGCGGTGAGGCGGCCTCAGCCAGCGCCGGCACGGCGATCGCGGCGTGTTCCATCAATGGATCGGGCACGCCGGCATAACCGGCCTCCTCGAGAATTCGGACGAAGTCGACCTCGTCCATTCCGAGACCGCCCGCCGACTCCGGCGCGAGCACGGAAAGGACACCCATCTCAGCGAGCGCCGACCACAAGCCGGGGACACGTCCGTCGGCGTTGTCCCACGTGGCCCGCACGGCATCCGCCGGACAGAGATCAGCGAACAGCTCGCGAACGGTGTCGCGGAACATGTCCTGTTCGTCGGTGAACGTGAACTGCATCGCCTTACCTCCGGGGCAGACCGAGCACCCGCTCGGCGATGATGTTGCGTTGGATCTCGTTGGTTCCGGCGTAGATCGGTCCGGACAGCGCGAAGACGTAGCCGTCGAGCCAGTCGTTGCCGTCGGTGACTTCGCCATGCTCGCCCAGGAGACGAAGCGCGGTGGCGTGGAGTTCGAGGTCCAGCTCGGACCAGAAGACCTTCATGAGGCTCGCTTCCGAACCGATCTCGGCGCCGTCCATGAGCTTCGCCGCGATCATGTAGGTCTGCCAGCGGTAGGCCTGCGCTCTGATCCACGCATCGGTGACCTCATCTCGCAACCGAACATCCAACCCGCTGCTTCTGGAGTCTGACCCCCGCTGCAACTCGCGGGCCAGGCCGGTCAGTCGCTCGGCCGCGGCCATGAAACGACCGGGGCTGCGAAGGTTGAGGCCGCGCTCTGATCCTGCCGCGGCCATCGCCACGGCCCAGCCCTGACCCTCCTCGCCGAGCACGTGATCGGTGGAGACTCGGCAGTCATCGAAGAACAACTCGGCGAAGCCCGGTTCGCCGTCGAGTCGGCCGATCGGTCGACGTTCCATCCCCGGCGCATCCGCGGGAACAAGAAGATACGTCAGCCCGGCGTGGCGTTCGGCGTCGGGGTCGGTGCGAACGATGCAGAAGATCCAGTCGGCGAACGCTCCCCGCGAGCACCAGGTCTTCTGACCGTTGAGCACGTAGTGGTCGCCGTCTCGGATCGCCTTCGTCTTGATGCCCGCGAGGTCACTGCCGGCCTCAGGTTCGCTCCACCCCTGCGCCCAGATCTGCTCGCCGCTCGCCATCTTCGGAAGGAAGTAGTCCTGCTGTTCCTGGCTACCGAAGTTGAAGATCGTGGGGGCAAGGAGGCTCACCCCGTTTGCACTGACGCGGCCGGGCACTCCCGAGAGCCAGTACTCCTCTTCGTATATGAGCCACTCGATGAGGTCGCAGTCGCGCCCGCCGTAGGCCTCGGGCCAACCCGGAACCGACCATCCGCCGTCGAAGAGCACGCGTTCCCACGCGCGGTGTTCCTCGAAACCATCGGCGGTGTCCATGGACTTGATCGCGCCAGGATTGTTGGCATCGAGCCATGACCGGCATTCCTCGCGGAACTCCACATAGCGAGGCGCGAGATCGAGATCCATCAGCGGAACTCGCTCTTGCGTACGCTGTTGGGGTCGAACACCTCACGGATCAACGCGAGTTCCTCGTCGGTCGGCTGACGGCTCTCGGGGACATCGCCAGTGACGGCCAGCTCGAACGGTGACGCCTCCTGCGCCTGCTCCAGCGAAACGCCGGGGTGCAGCGAGCGAACCCGCATCGTGCGGTCCTCGGTCTCGAAGTCGTAGGCGCCGAGATCGGTGACCACTCGACGAATCTCGAAGTTGGCTCGGCTGACCTCGGGGAGCTCGGCGATGCGGTCGTAACCAGGGCCCGACACGACATCGACTGTCTCGCTGAACGCCCGCGCCTGGTTCGGCACCCAGTAGGTGGTGGCGTGATTGATCAGATTGCCCGGCGCACCACGCATGCCGAGGAGCTGCGCCTTCGGCTGGCGGTATTCGCCGATGGCCGCAAAGTTCTGATTGCCGTGTCGGTCGATCTGACTGGCGCCCATCACGACGTGGCGCTTGCCCGACCAGACCTGATCGAAGATCGACCGAAACGGCATGTAGGACTCGACCACGGCCTCACTGGGGTCACCCCCGAACGGGAGATTCCCCTCGATCGCGTAGGCGATCGTGTCGGTCAGCATGAGGTCGGGCTCGAAGGTTGCTCGGGCGAGTCGCCCCGCGATCACCGGCACCGGTCCCATTGGGTTACACAACACCTCACCGTCGCCTCGAAAGGCTTCGGCCAGGGCCACGACACAGATCTCGTCGAGGGTGACCTCAGTCGTTGCCTGCTCAGCCATGGTTGCCCCTCTCGTCGAGCTTGGCCCGATATGCCTCGTGCGACTCCAATTCGAGCCAGTCAGCCCGGAACTGCGCCCACGCATCCGGATCCTTTGCCGTGGCGGCATATTCCTTCTGGAAGGCCTCGTCGCGCCCGTAGTCCGGCGGGCACTCAGTGAAATGGGCTCCCATCGGAGCCTCGACCACTCCGTCCACGTGCACTCGCGGAATGCGGAGGGTGTGGACCGGCCCCTCATCGAGGAATTGCTCGGTGGGAATGATCTTCTCCGCCGACATGTAGGTCTTCTTGCCCGCCATGGCGAACAGGTCGTCGAAGTAGAGGTCAGGACCCAGGAACTGCCCGTTGCCCTTGGCATCGGCGCGGTTCATGTGGAGAAGAACTGCGTCCATCTCGAATGCGGGGATCGCCACGAGCTCCTCGCCGTCGTCATAGGGCGAGCGAACGGTCTTGAGTGACGGGTTCTCGGAGAGCATCGCAGTGCCGAGTCCGGCGCGCGTCGGGTAGAAGGGCACACGGTGCGCGGCCGCCATGAGGCCGAGGTAGAAGGCCCCCTCGTCGAGCTCCATGAAGTCCTCGAGCGTGCCGGCCTGACGGACGGCCCGGAAGTGCGGCTCGAGCGGGATCGAGTCGAGCGAAACGAAGCCATAGGTGACCTTGGTCGCCTTGCCGGAGGCCGTGAGAATGCCAACGTCGGGACCGCCGTAGGACACGATGTGGAGGTCGGTGAGATCGCTACGGAGAATCGCCCGCACCAGCGACATCGGCTTGCGGCGAGAGCCCCACCCACCGATGCCGATGGTCATCCCGCTCTCGAGCTCGGCGATGACCTCGTCGTCGGTCATTCGTTTGTCGGGCACTGCGCCTCCTCATCTGACGGTCTGTCAGAAACCGCACTGACGGTACGCCACGACTGCGAGTCGTGCGAACACGTGCGGGTAGGGTTTCCTGCATGTCTCCCGACGGCGCCAGCGGCAATCCTCTCGATATGACCGGGCGGACGGTCATCGTCACCGGCGGCACCAAGGGACTCGGAAGGGTCATCGCGGAGCGGTTTCTCGAGCAGGGCGCCGATGTCGTGATCTGCGCACGCCGAGAACCCGAGGAGCCTGTCGCCGGTGCCGGGCGCGAGGCCCAGTTCGTCGCCTGCGACGTGCGCGAACCCGACCAAGTCGCCGCTGTCGTGTCCGCGGCGGTGGATGCAACGGGCCGAGTTGATGTGTTGGTGAACAACGCGGGCGGCGCCCCGCCGGCCGAGAGCGCCACGGTCTCGCCGCGCTTCAACGAGAAGATCGTCGCGCTCAACCTGATGGCCCCGCTCAACTTCGCTCAGGCCGTCCACGACCAGATGCAGTCGCAGGACGACGGCGGCGTCATCATCAACATCGCGTCGGTCTCTGGCACGCGTGCCAATCCGGCCGGAGTCGCCTACGGCGCAGCGAAGGCGGGCCTGATCAATGCCACCGAAACCCTCGCCTCCGAATGGGGGCCGAAGATCCGGGTGATCGCTCCCGTCGTCGGCATGATCGTCACCGAAGAAGCGCACCTGTTCTACGGCGACGACGAAGGCATCGCGGCCGTCGGCGAGACCTTGGCTCTCGGTCGCATGGGCGTGCCCGAAGAGATCGCCGATGTGATCCTCTTCTGTGCATCGCCTCTCGCCCGCTGGGTTACGGGCTGCACCATTCCCGTCCACGGCGGAGGCGAGAAACCGGGCTACCTCGGTGCCTCGACCGGCGAGGTCGCAGGCTCAGCATGAGCCATCGAGCCATCGCCCTCGCTCTCGTCGTCGCGATCGTGATGATGGCCGCGCCTGCTGCCGCGCAGGACGACATCCCCGACGCATGTCGCACGATCATCGGCTGCGCCGACGCTGGTCCGAAGCCGGAGAGTCCGGGCGACCGCGGCGGCTACGCGCAGTTGCTCACCCTGCTCGTGCTCGCCTGCGGTGTCGGTTTCATCGCCGTGAAGGTCAGTCTCGCTGTGCGCGACGGTGACCGTCGCACCACCGCACCACCGGCCTGATCACCGGGTGTCACTCGCCGGGATCTTCGCCGATCTCCTTCAACGCATCACGGATTGCCCCGCGTAGCCGGCGGGCAAGATCAGGCTGCAGGTGGGTCATCAGGCCCTCAGCCGGTTTGCCGACCTCCTCTACCGTCAGCACGACCCTCGGTTCGGCATCGTCGTAGTCGTCGCTGATCTGGATCGCCCAGGAAACCGGGGCGAGATCCTCCTCCCAACCGGGAGGGATGTCGTCAGCTGTGGCTGGGTAGTCGTCGATCGAGCGCTTCATGTTCCTGTCCTCTACAAACAATGTCCGGATAGACAATGTCCGGACTAATACCCGACAAAAATGATCGGAATTAAGTGCATTCGATGATTCGGTGACCGTAGGGTACCCATCTAATCCCGACTGTCCTGATCAGAATTTACCGGATTGGCCCCGATGACCCTCGTTGACACACCCGTCGCACTTCGCACCGCAGCTCGTTGGACGCCCTCCGACGCCGCCGCGATGAGCGCGGACTTCGAGGGCTGTCACCCTGGCGAGGTCATTCGTTGGGCAGTCGACGAGTTCGGTTCTCGACTGAGTCTGAGCGCGTCATTCGCCGACACCCTCCTCATCGACCTCGCCGTCGCCGTCGAGCCCGACATCGAGGTCGTCTTCATCGACACCGGCTTCCACTTCGCCGAAACACTCGCCACCGTCCGCCAGGCCATGGCCCGCTACTCGCTCAACCTCACGGTTCTGCGCCCGGCCGCCACCGCCGCCGACATCTGGAATCACGGATCCGACACCTGCTGCGGAAGCCGGAAGGTTGCTCCGCTCGAACGTCACCTCGTCGCCAATGCCGACGCCTGGATGTCCGGTCTGCGCCGAGACGACAGCGCTCAGCGGGCCGACGCCCCGATCGTCGGCCTCGACCTGCGCGGCCTGGTCAAGATCAACCCGCTCGCCGGCTGGTCGACCGCTGCCATCGAGCGCCACATCTTCGACAACGACGTGCTGATCAACCCGCTCGCGTTCGAGGGCTATCCCTCGATCGGCTGCTGGCCGTGCACCGAGCCCTCCGATCCCACCGATCCCCGCGCCGGCCGCTGGGCCGGGTCCAACAAGACCGAATGCGGACTCCACCAGTGAGCGCGTCCTATGCCGTCAACCTCGATCTGATAGGTCGACCGGTCCTGGTGGTCGGTGGCGGAGCGGTCGCGGCTCGCAAGGTGAGCGGTCTCCTTCGCGCCGGAGCAGCCGTCACCGTGGTTGCCCCGAAAGCAGTCACCGAGATCGCCGACGATCCCGATGTGCGCTGGTTCCAGCGCCCGTATCAACGTGGTGAGGTTGCCTCCTACCGGCTCGGCATCACCGCGACCGACGACACAAAGGTCAATGCCCTCGTCGCATCCGACGGCGAGACCGCCGGCATCTTCATCAACTCCGCCGATGACCCGGCCAACTGTTCGTTCACACTTCCGGCCGTCGCCCGACGAGGCGACATCCAGCTCGCGATCTCCACCAACGGCCGCAGCCCCGGTCTGTCCCGCTGGCTCCGGCGTCGCTACGAACGCGAACTCTCCGGCGGCTACGACCAATTGCTCGACCTTCTCGCCGAGACTCGTGTCGAGGCCCGCGAGGCCTTCGGCACGTCAGAAGTAGCGGGATGGGACGATGCGCTGGACGCCGATCTTCTCGGACTCGTGCGGTCGGGCCGGATCGAAGAAGCCCGCTCCATGCTGCGCGAGGCCCTCGGCCTCGGCACCGATCTGTCCGCTGAGGTGGCCTCATGACTGTGCATCTGGTCGGAGCCGGTCCGGGCGACCCCGACCTCCTCACGGTTCGAGCTGTGCGCTTGATCGAGCAAGCCGACGTGGTCGTCTTCGATCGACTCGTCGACTCCCGCGTGCTCGAACTGGCCCCGCCGTGGGCCGAGATGGTCGATGTCGGAAAACGTCCGGGCGCTCCGTCCGACGCACAGGACCGCATCAACGACATCCTCGTCGACCGTGGTCGACGCTTCGACTGCGTCGTCCGCATAAAGGGCGGCGACCCGTTCGTCTTCGGACGCGGCGGCGAGGAGGCTCTCGAGCTGCGCGCCGCCGGCATCAGCGTCGAGGAAGTACCCGGAATCACTTCGGCGATCGCCGCTCCGGCGGCGGCTGGCATTCCTGTCACGATGCGCGGGCTGAGCAGCGGCTTCACCGTGGTCACTGCCCACCAGGATCCCAACACCGACCGGTGGCTCGATTGGGATGCCCTCGCCCGCACCCGCACCACGCTCGTCATTCTCATGGGAGCCAGTCGCACTGCTCAGATCAGTGAGCGCCTCATCGCCGGAGGTATGGCTCCGTCCACTCCCGTCGCAGCCATCCGGGCCGCGACGACCGCCGACCAAGACGTGCAGCGCACCACTCTCGCTGAGCTTCCTGGCATCACGGTGACCAATCCGTCGACGCTCGTCGTGGGCGCCGTCGCCGCGCAATCCGTTCTCGACCCCGACCCGATCAACGAACTCATCCGTGCCTCCCATGGCCCGGATCGACACAAGGAAGGACCCGTCCGATGACGATCCTCGAACCCTCCATTGAGACCTCCGACATCGACCCGGACATCCAGGCCGACATCGACAAGTTCCGCGAGGTCCTCACGGGCTACCAGGACGGCAGTGTGGGCGAGGACGTGTTCCGCGTTTTCCGGCTCACCAACGGCATCTACGGCCAGCGCCAGGGAGGCACCAACCAGATGGTGCGCGTGAAGGTGCCCTACGGCTCGATGACGCCATCGCAGTTCGAGATGATCGCCAACCTGGTCGATCGGTACAGCCGCGGTTGGGCCCACATCACGACTCGCCAGAATCTTCAGTTCCATTACGTGCAGCTCGATCAGATTCCCGACGTGATGCAGCATCTGGCGTCGGTTGGCCTCACCACCCGTGAAGCGTGTGGCGACACCGTGCGTAACGTGCAGGGTTGCCACCTCGCCGGTGCATGCCCCCATGAAAACCTCGACATCACGCCCTGGGCCGAGGCGGCCTATCAGCACTTCGTACGCAACCCACTGGGCCAGCGCCTCCCCCGAAAGTTCAAGATCAACTTCTCGGGTTGCGAGACCGACTGCGGCCAGGCGATGTTCAACGATGCCGGCGTGATCGCGACCACGCGCACGCTCGACGACGGCACCGTCGAGGCAGGATTCCGCGTGTTCATCGCCGGCGGGCTCGGCACCACGCCGTTCCCGGCGATGGCCCTCGAGGACTTCACCGCGAAGGAAGAGCTTCTTCCCACGATCGAGGCGATCCTCCGCATCTTCGAGCAGACGGGCAACCGCGACAACAAGCTCCGCGCCCGTCTCAAGTGGGTCGTCGAGAACCTCGGCTTCGAAGAGGTCCAACGCCGCATCCTCAATACCCGCAAATTCCTGCTCGCCTCCTCGTCCTATCCCGGTGGTCTACCCACCGAGGTCCGGGTCAAGGGCGACGCCCCCGCCGGAATCGGCAATGGCGCCCAGGTCACCGAAATCGGCCAGGGCACTCCCGTCAGCATCGGCGGGTCCTCCCCCTACGATCGTTGGTTCCAGGCCAACGTGGTGCGCGGCATCGCCAGCGGCCAGGTCTCGGCCTACGCATGGGCCCAGCTCGGTGACATCACCGCCGACCAGTTCCGCGGTATCGCCGCCATCCAACGCGAGTTCGACGCCGATATTCGTCTGACCAACCGCCAGAACCTGATCATCCGCGGGCTCGACGAATCCGAGCTACCGGTGCTCTACGAGCGTCTTCTCGATCTGGGCATGGCTGAGGCCGGAGCAGAGTTGGTGCGCGACGTCGTCGCTTGCCCCGGGGCCGACACCTGCAACCTCGCCGTCACCCAGAGCCGTGGTCTGGCCAAGGCGATCGGCGACGCTCTCGACGCCGAGGGCCTCGGCACGGTCGGCGGCCTCCGCATCAACATCTCGGGCTGCACCAACTCGTGTGGCCAGCACCATTCGGCCGACATCGGCTTCTTCGGTGCCGAGCGCCGGGCCAACGGCAAGTCGGCTCCCGGCTACCAGATGCTGCTCGGCGGCTACGTCGGCCAGGAGCAGATGCACTTCGGCGACAAGGCGCTGCGCCTCCCGGCGAAGAGCGCGGCCCAAGCCGCGGTACGCGTCGTGCGCCGCTTCAACGACGAACGCACGGCTGGCGAGTCGTTCCGAGGCTGGCTCGAGCGCTCGGGCGGCGCGGCCGAGGTGGGCAAGACGCTCAAGGACCTCGACGAGTTCCCGGCGTTTGAAGAAGACCCCGACTTCTACGTCGACTTCGACGAGACCGGCCCCTACGTCGCCGAGATCGGCGAGTCGGAGTGCGCCACCTGAGTACGCTGGCCGGGTGTCCGAATCCGACATCTCGTCCGCTCTCGATGCGATCGACGGCGCCAACGCCGGCGACCCGAATGAAGTCGGCGGCGAGCCTCTCGCCCTCGCACAAGGCCGACTCGCCCACACCTGGGTGACACGGCTCGATCCTTCGGCGAGCGACGCACTCCTCCTGGCCGCCCGCGCCCATCACCTACGGCGGTGGGTCGTCCCAAGATCGACCTATCCCGATGGTCGGCCCGGCTACCTGAAATGGCGTCGCGACCAGAAGAGCCGACACGGCGAGGAACTCCGGGTCCTGCTTGGCGTGGCCAACGTGTCAGCCGAGGTCGCTGAACGGGCGGCCGAGATCGTCCAGAAGCTCGATCTCGGGTCAGACGCAGAGGTGCAGATTTTCGAAGATGCGGTGTCCCTCACCTTCCTCGAGACGCAGTTCCTCTCGACGGCCGACAAGCTCGGCAACGACGACAAGATGGTCACGGTGGTCGCCAAGACCCTCCGAAAGATGAGCCCCGCAGGTCATGCCGCTGCGGCCACTCTGAGCCTCGATGAGCGTTCGAGCGAGATCGTTCGGCGAGCAACCGCGGAGCTGTAGTGCCGCCTCTCTTCGTCACCGACTTCGAGCCGAGCCATGGCGAGATGGTGGATGTCTCGCCGCTGCTTCGCCGCGTGGTCTGCAACAACCCGTCGAAGTTCACGTTCCACGGCACCGGCACCTACGTGATCGGCCATGGCGATGTCGCCGTCGTCGACCCAGGGCCCCGCGACGACGACCACATCACCAACCTCATCGCCGCGCTCGAAGGCGAGACGGTTCGCCACATCCTCATCACCCACACCCACGGTGACCACTCGCCCGCGGCCACGGCGCTTGCCGCCGCGACCGGCGCGCCCATACTCGGCTTCGGACCTCATCCCTCCAGTGCCACGAGCGAGGCCGACAGTGATGTCGCCGACGACAGCGACTGGGACACAGGCGAGGACCGCAAGGAGCTGAGCGCCGACGAGAAGGCGAAGGCGAAGGCCGACCACGAGAAACACCTTCCGGATGTCGACTTCACACCCGATCAACGGCTGGCCCATGGCGACATCGTCGAAGGTCCCGGGTGGACCATCGAGGCGCTCCACACCCCGGGCCACATCTCGAACCATCTCTGCTTTGCCCTCGCCGAGGAGAAGGCCGTCCTCTCAGGCGACCACGTGATGGGCTGGTCGACCACGATCATCCCGCCACCCGACGGCGATCTGCTGGCCTACCTCTCCTCGCTCGAGCTACTCCTCAACCGTGACGACGAAGTCCTCTACCCCACTCACGGCGGCGCGATCACGCAACCGAAGCCGTTCGTCAAGGCGTTGCACGATCACCGGCTTCTCCGGACACAGCAGATCACCCGAGAGCTACAAGCCGGCCCTCGATCAGTGCGCGAGATCGTCGCCGTGCTCTACGACTCGGTCGCCCGCGAGTTGTGGCGGCCCGCGGCGCGGTCGGTCATCTCCCACTTGATCGCGATGCGCGCCGACGGCAGCGCTCGTCCGGTGATCGACTCGGAATCCCCGCTGGCCACAAAGACCACGTGGGAGCTGACCTGAGCGTCAGACGCTGACCGACACCTCGACCGGGTGATGACAGGCGAAGTAGTGATCTTCGTCGCCGACCCGTTGCATCTCGGGCTCGTCGGTGAAGCAGATGTCGGTGGCGTGCTGGCACCGTGTGTTGAACCGGCAGCCGGCAGGCGGGTTGATCGCCGACGGGAGTTCACCCTCGATGTCGCCGTCGCTTGGATCGACGGTGGGCGCCGGCTCGGGAATCGAGGCCAGCAACGCCCGCGTGTAGGGGTGCCGCGGGTTCTCGTAGAGCTCGTCGGCGTTGCCGATCTCACAGGCCTTGCCGAGGTACATCACGATGATGCGGTCGGAAACGTTTTTCACGACCGAAAGGTCGTGGCTGATGAACATGAGGGTCAGGCCGTAGCGCTTCTTCATGTCCTCGAGCAGGTTGAGCACCTGTGCCTGCACGGACACATCAAGCGCGGAGACCGGCTCGTCGCAGATGATCACCTTCGGGTCGAGGGCCAACGCTCGGGCTATCCCGATCCGCTGACACTGACCACCGGAGAATTGGTGGGGCCGGCGATCGCCGAACTTCGGGTCGATGCCCACGGCGAGCATCAGCTCTTCGATGCGATCCTGTGACCACGAACCTTGATCGTCGCCCCAGACCGCGAGTCCCTCGGAGATCACGTCGCGGATCTTGCGACGCGGATTGAGCGACGAGATTGGATCCTGGAAGATCATCTGCAGGTCCGGGCGGATCTGGCGAAGCGACTCGCCCTCGAGCTGGGCCAGGTCGTGGCCCTGGTAATCGACGGAGCCGCTCTTGATCGAGTTCAGGCGGATGATCGACTTGGCCACCGTGGACTTTCCGCAGCCCGACTCGCCGACGATGCCGAGCGTCTCGCCCTCAGCGATATCGAAAGAGATTCCGCTGACGGCGTGGACAACGGCACCCTTGCCCACCGGGAATTCGACCTCGAGGTCTTGGACGGTGAGAAGCACATTCGGGTTGTCGCGCAGCGGCGCGTGTCCGGTACCAGCCATCAGGCGCCTCCTCCGGCGTAGCCCGTGACGACAAGACCGGCGGCAGTCTGCCCCGATGCCACGTTGGCGGCGAGAGCCTCGCGGCCCCGATCGGTGTTGGCCGGGTGGAAACAGGCGAATTCATGCATGCCGTCGACGCCCTGCACGGAAGGCACAGCCTCCATGCAATCAGGCTGGGCAAAGCGACAGCGAGGCGCATACGCGCACTGCTCAGGCGGATTGATGAGCTCAGGCGGCCGGCCCGGAATCGGATCGAGCCGGGTGTGACTGGGCTGGTCGATCCGAGGGATCGAGCGCAACAGTGCGTCGGTGTAGGGGTGGCGAGAGTCGCCGAAGAGCGTCTCGGTGTTGGATCGTTCGACGATGCGGCCGGCATACATGACGGCGACATCGTCGCAACGGCCACGGGCGACACCGAGGTCGTGGGTGATGAGGATCATCGACATGCCTCGCTCTTCGCGTAGCTTGTCGAGCAGGTTCAGAAGGTGACGCTGCACCGTGACATCAACGGCCGTCGTGGGCTCATCAGCGATGAGCAGTGAAGGCTCGCAGGCCAGCGCCATCGCGATCACGACCCGCTGACGAAGCCCGCCGGAAAGTTCGTGGGGGTACTGATCCACGCGCTTCGCGGGATCGGGCAGGCCCACCTGACCGAGCAGATCCTCGGCCTCGGCAATGGCCTCTTGTCGGCTGCGACCCAGATGATGCCGCAACGTCTCGGCGATCTGTTCGCCGCACTTCTTCACCGGGTTGAGCGAGGTCATCGGGTCCTGAAAGACCATGGTCATCTCGACGCCCCAGAAGTGCTTCTGGCCTGACGCCGCCAGCGCCCGCACATCCTTGCCTTCGAAGGTGACGTCGCCTTCGATTTCGGCCGTGCGGGGCAGCAGATTCATCAGCGTCTTGGCGGTGACTGACTTGCCCGAGCCGGACTCGCCGACAATGCCGAGCATCTGGCCCTTCTCGAGGTCGAAGTTGACGCCGTTGAGCGCACGAACCACCCCTCGAGTGGTGGGAAAACGGACCGTGAGATCACGGACGGAAAGCTGTGGTTCCGACATGGTTCCTAGAACGCCGTTTCTCTGACATCGGTGTATTGACGGATGCGGTCGCCGGCGAAGTTCAACGCCAAGATGGTCGCGAACATCACAAGAATGATCGAGAGCGACACATGGGGGAAGTCGGACAACGCCCGCCCCTTCGTCGACTCGTTGATGAGCTTGCCCCAGCTGAGCTGACCGGCGTCGTCGCCCGCAACCGACAGACCGAGGAAGGCGAGACCGCCCTCGGCGACCATGGCAACGCCCATACCCAGTAGGCCCAAGGCGCCCATGGGAATCAGCACGTTCGGGAGAAGCTCCCGCGTGACGATGCGTCCGTTCTTGGCCCCGATCACTTTCGCGGCGTCGACGAACTCTCTCTCCGCGAACACCAGTGTCTGGGCCCGGGCCAGTCGACCGACCGGAGCGACCGACAGGATTCCGAGCGTCAAAGAAACAAGCTGCAGGGTGCGATCGAAGGTGGTCACGATGAGGATGGCGAGAATGAGGGCCGGGAAGGAAAGCAGTGCAAAGAAGATGAAGCTGATCACCTGATCGACAACGCCCTTCAAATAGCCGGCGATCATGCCGAGACTGCCCCCGACGACCAGGCCGAAGGTGATGGCGAACGCGCCGACCACGAGCGACACACGTGCGCCCCAAACAGCACGCGAGAACACATCTCGTCCTGCGTTGTCGGTGCCGAACCAGTGGCTCCAACTCGGCCCCTCTTTGAGAGGTCCGACTCGGTTCTCCGTCGGGTCCTCGATGGGCAGCACCGGTGCCAGTATCGCCACGAGGACGATGGCGAGGAGCCACGCGGCACAGAGCCAGAATCCGAACCCCAGGGTCTTCTTGACCGCATCGTCCGGAGCGTCTTCCGCGAGCGCGACGGCAAGCTGCCCTTCGTCGAGATCATTAGCGCTTGAGTCGCTCATGTCGCCCTCACTCTCGGGTCGAGCCATCCATAGAAGAGATCAACCAGGAAGTTGATCACGACAAACCCGACGGCGACGATGGACACCAGCGCGACCACCGCCGGTTGATCCTGCCGCAACACGGACTGCACGAGAAGGGCACCGATGCCCTGGATGCCGAAGATCTGTTCGACGACGAGTGAGCCGCCGATCAAGGCGCCGGTGTTGACACCGAACACGGTGACCACAGAGAAGAGCGAAGGACGCAGAGCGTGGCGATACATGATGTGGCGCGGCGGCATGCCCTTGGCTCGCGCCATGTGGACAAAATCATCCTGCAAGGTGGTGATCAGGTCGGTGCGAAGGAGCCGTTGATACGTCGCGGCGAGGCCGAGGCCGAGGGTGAGGGCGGGAAGTGTCAACGATTTGATCTGTGAGGTGATGCTCGTGTCGTCGAAGACCGATGGAAACAGATTCCACCGGAAACTGAAGGCGTAGAGAAGGACGACACCCAGCGCGAAGTTCGGGATGGAGAGAAGTCCGAAGGAGCCGATCGTGCTCGCTCGGTCGAATCCCCGATTGGCCCGTCTCGCGGTGGAGACACCCCACGGGATCGCCACTCCGAGCGCCACGATCTGCGCATAGACCACGAGCTTGAGCGTGCGAGGAAGTCGCTGCTTCACGAGTTCGGAGATCTCGGTGCCCACGACCAGCGACTTGCCCATGTCGCCCTGGGCCATGTTGCCCACCCAGATGCCGTAACGAACGGCAACGGGCCGGTCGAGGTTGAATTCCTTCTCGGCCTCGCGCACGACTTCACAGTCGGTCTTGCCGCCACCAGACGAACTCGTATCAGGGAGCTCGCCCCGTTCGACCGCGTCACAGTCGGTGCCGGCGATGATCGGCCCGACGATGTTTTCGAGCGGGCTGCCGATCACGTTCATCGACGCGAACGTCGTGAAGGTCACGGCGAAGAGGACAAGGATCAGTTGCAAGATGCGCTTGAGTATGAAATTTCGCATCTAGGCGAGAGCTTTCTCGTTCATCAACTGATCCCTGTCACTCCTCATCGTGTGTAGGTAGTACTGGCCGTGGCTACTCGACCCAGGCGTTGTGGAGGAAGAGGGCACCGGCGTTGTTGCAGATGATGTCTTGCCCATCGGGACCGGTGGTGCCACAGAGGTTCTTCACATTGTCGTTGAAGCCGACAACCCAGTTGGCGTGGGTCGTGAAGATGTAGGCGTAGCTGTCGTGCACGTCCTGGGCAATCTCCTGCCACAGGGCAATGCGCTCGGCCTCATCAGCAGTCGCGCGCTGAGCGAAGAGCAGCTCATCACGCTCGGGGTTGCAGACGCGGACCCAGTTGAGGGCGACACCCTCGCCGGCAGTGGCGCACTCGAGCCAGATGACCTCGTTGTCGGGGTCGACGGCACCGAACTGGCGCCAGGTCACAACGTCGTAGGCGCCGAACGCCACGTCAGTGATGTGGGCCGTCTGGAGAAGCTCCTGTCGGGTGATGTTGAAGTAGTCCTCCCAGCCCTCGCTGAGCACGTCCATCACCAGCGTCTGTGTGACGGAGGGTCCGGAATACTGCAGCTCCATGTTGACCTTGTTGTTGGTACACATGGGATCGCCCTGGGCGTTGACAGGGTTTTCAGAGCAGTAGTCGACGATGAGCGGCGCCGCGAGATCGGGCGTGTTGCCTTCCTGCACGATCTCGGGGTTGTGCCACTTCAGGCCGGGGTGGAAGAACGTGTCGGCCAGCGGCTTGGTGCCCTGAGCGATGATCTCGTGGTAGCCCTCGCGGTCGGCCGCGAAGGTGAGCGCCTGACGAACCCGAAGGTCGTCGAACGGCGGTCGCGACGTGTTCATCATGATGTCGTCCTCACCAGCGAAGAGGTTCGACGTCGTATCGATTCCGAGGTCCTCGAGCGTCAGCTGTGCCTCGGGGTTACTCGTCGTGACCATGTCGAGTTCGCCGCTGCCGACGCGTTCGGCCGAAATGACCGAATCGGTGTTGGGATGAATCTCGATGGATGCCAGGTAGATGTCGTCAGTGCCCTGCCAGTAGCCGTCGAAGCGGGTCATCGTGGTCTTCACACCCACTTCGCGCTGGGTCACTTCGAATGGGCCGGTGCCCACCGGGAACTGGTCGAGACCTTCGTCTTCGGCCTGCAACTCGAGGTAGGCCGGCGAAGCGATGAAGCCGAGCTGACTCGTGAGGTTGACGGGGAAGTGCTGGCTCGGACGAATCAGGTTGTAGCGAATCGTGTATTCGTCGATGAGTTCCCAACGGTTCTCTTCGGGGTAGCTGGGCTTGACAGCAAGCGAGATCAACGGATCGGCGAGCGTGCGGTCGAAGTTGACACCGAGGGCCGCGGCGTTGAACGGGGTGCCGTCGTGGAAGGTCACGCCCTGGCGGACGGTCACATCCCAGCTCGACCCATCGCCCACCGGCTCGGCCGATTCGGCGAGCCAGGGGAACCAGTTGTTCTCGCTGTCGACGTAGAACAACGGGTCGTAGATCGCGTAGCCCATCATGTAGGCCGCCTGCGCGAAGTTGTTGGCGGTCGGGTTCAGGCCGTCGGACTGCGCTTCCACGCCGATGCGCAAGACGCCATCGCGGACGGGCTCGTTCTCGATGATGTCCTCAGTGGCCTTGTCCTCATCCTCGCCGACTCCGCCGTCGGTTTCGGTGTCGTCGGCCTGAGATGCGTCATCGTCATTGATCGTGTCGTCGGTGTCGGTGCTACCGCCATCGCCACTGTCGTCGCCACAAGCGACGGCGAACAACGCAAAGGCCATCAGCAGGGCCAGAATTTTGGCTGCGGTGCCAGATTTCGAACGGGGTGACATGGGTAACTCCTCCAGGGGTAACCAACGGCGGTCGTGTGACTCGCGCCACAAGGTTTAGCACTGTGGTTCAGCTAGTGGGTCATGCGCAAGCATTCGCCACGAGAACTTCAAACGAATTTCAATCTCGTTACGGCCGAATCACCCCGGCACTGAAGCGACCTACGGGTGCTGGCTGCTGACGGCGACCACTTCGCCCGTCATGTAGCTGGAGAGGTCACTCGCCAGAAACACCATCACGTTGGCGACTTCCCATGGCTCAGCCGCGCGGCCGAACGCCTCGCGCTCGGAGAGTTGGTCGAGCAGCGTTTCGTCGCTCACCTTGGCGAGAAACGCGTGCATCGCGATACTCGGCGCAACCGCGTTCACGCGAATGCCGTGCTCGGCTGACTCGATCGCCGAGCACCGGGTGAGCGCCATCACGCCGGCCTTGGCTGCCGCGTAGTGGCACTGCTCGTCCTGAGCCCGCCAACCGACAACAGAGGCGTTGTTCACGATTGCGCCCTCGATACCGGCCTCGATCATGTGGCGCAGAACCGCTCGCGTGCACCGCATCGTGCCATCGAGGGTCACGCCGAGCACCGAGCTCCACTGTTCGTCGGTCATCTCGACCAGCCGTACCGATCCCCCGAGGCCGGCGTTGTTCATCATCACGTCGATGCCGCCCATCCCCTGGACCGCCGCGGCAACAAGTGCCTGCACATCGTCCTCCACCGTCACATTGCAGATCTGGGTGAGGGGGCGTGCGCCGGTCTCTTCCTCGAGCCGCTGGGCGGTCTCGTCGAGCCGACGCCCGTGGATGTCGGAGATGAGCACCGTCGCGCCCTCCAGGAGGCACCGCTTGGCGACCCCCGATCCGATACCGGTGCCGGCAGCGGCCGTGACCACAACCCGCTTCCCGGCGAGGAGATTGCGCCCGTCCGGCTCCTGCGGCACCGACGGCATCGTCAGCCCTTCTTCTCTTCGGCGGCCATCTCGGCCATACGACGCTCGAGGTCGGAGATGAACGGGTTGGGCTCCTGGCCGACGGTCGACGGCAACATGTTGGCGATCTCATCGGGCGACCACTGATCGCCGCCGGCCCACATGGTGCGGAGTTCCTGCGGTTGGTTCCAGACAGAGATCCGTCGTCCGACCACGGTGTAGACCTGTGCGTTGACCTCGCGGCCGGCGTCGCTCATGAGGTAGATGGCCATCGGGGCGATGTCTTCCGGTTCGCCGGTCTCGATCTCGAACGGCACGTTCTCACTCATCCGAGTCTTCGCTACGGGCGCAATGCAGTTGGCGTTGATCGCCGGTCCGCCACGCAGCTTGATGCTCGCAGCCGTCATCGCGGCGGAGCGCGTGAGGCTGACAATGCCGCCCTTGGCCGCGGAGTAGTTGGGCTGCGCGGTCGACGCGGTGAAGGCGCCGGAGGTGAAGCCCACGAGCGACCCGCCGGTCTCCTGCTTGCGCATTCGGGCGAATGCGGCGCGGTAGATGTTGAAGTGACCCTTGAGATGGACGGCGACCACGTGGTCCCATTCGTCCTCGCTCATGTTGAAGAGCATCCGCTCGCGGAGCACGCCCGCGGGGCAGACCACGCCGTCGATCGTGCCCCAGTTGTCGACCGCGGCTGCGACGACGGCTTCGCCCACATCGAACTCGCTGATGTCGCCGGCCACGGCGACGGCCTTGCCGCCGGCTGCTTCGATCTCGGCGACTGCGGCATCGGCCACCTCGCTCGACGGGTCGCTGCCGTCCATCGACACGCCGTAGTCGGCGACCACGATGTTGGCGCCCTCGGCGGCCGCGGCGAGCGCAATGGCTTTGCCGATGCCAGCGCCTGCGCCGGTGATAGCGATGTTCTTGCCTTCGAGGAATCCGGCCACAGCCCGATGCTCCTGTGCTCGAGATCAGTCTTGAGTTCGTGATCAGTGAAGTCGCGAGACTAGCGAGGGTGGCGAGCGAGGCCGTAAGCCGGTGCGACGGACCGTCGGCGACCTCACCGCGCGTGAGCGAAATTCCCACCGCCCGTCACGACTATCCGCGTGACCGGACCTCGGCGGCTCTAGCGTGGCGCCGGGCTGGAGTACCCACCGACGCAGGAGCAAGGCGTGACCCACGAGCGCGAGACCGCGACCGTGACTGGCGACCGATCCCGCGCCGACGTGCTCGCGCGTCTGGCTCGGATGACCGACCCGGAAACCGAAGATCTGTCCAGACCTCTCGAGACGCGTGCTGCGCTCGACGAACTCGCCAGCCCGGCGCTACTCGTCGATCTCGACGGCACGATTCTCGACACCAACGGCCAGGTCGACGGCCTTGGCGTCGAGCGGAGCCTTGTCCGCGGTCGCGCCCTCTGGGCCGCACCGCTGTGGGCCAACGACGATCCGTCGTCCACACTCTCTCCGCTCGTCGATGCGGGCGCCGAGGGCCGAGCGGGGCAACGCACGATTGACATCGGTGGCGTCGCGCCGCGGCCGGGCCGCGTGTCGCTCACACCGATCATCGACGACGACCACGCCGTTGCCGTGCTGTTGGTCGAGCTCCGAGGTCTGGCCGACAGCCGCGAGACCGATGCCCTCATCCAGGCCACCACGCTCGCCTTGGCCGCCGCGGAAGACATCTTCCGCGCCGTCGCCGAGCACACATCCGACCTGGTCTGTCTTCACGACCCGAGCGGCGCCTTCACCTACGTCTCGCCATCGTGTCGACGCCTCCTCGACATCGACCCGGCGGCGCTCGTGGGTACGCACCCGGTCGACCTCTCCCACTCTGAAACCCGCGATGCCGTGATCCAGGCGGTGCACGACGCGGGCCGCCGCGGCTCAGAGCCCACCCGTTTCCGCCATCGCCTACGCCATCGCAACGGATCGTTTCGCTGGTTCGAGACGGCAATCACGCCGATTCTCGATCCGGAGGGATCAGTCCGTCAGCTGCAGTCCTCCAGCCGAGACATCACCGAGCAGCGCGAGACCGAGCAGAGCCTGATCAAGCAGGCGTTCCACGACGAACTCACCGGGCTTCCCAATCGAGCGCTCCTCATCGATCGCATGACTCACGCCCTCGCGGTGAGCGAACGATCCAACCAACCAATCGGCGTGCTCTTCATCGACCTCGACGGTTTTCGTACGATCAACGACACGCTCGGTCACCCGGCCGGCGATACCGCTCTCACCAAAGTCTCCGAGCGGTTGATCGCGATCGTGAGACCGGGCGACACCCTGGCCCGGATCGGCGGCGACGAGTTCGTGATGCTCTGCGCGGGCACTGACGGCGCCCGTGGTGCGACGGCGGTGGCTCGCCGCATTCTCGATGCTTTCGCTCAGCCGTTCGTCCTCGAGGGACGCGAGGTCGAGATCGGGGCGTCGATCGGCATCGCCACCTCGATGGGGTCCGAAGACCCCCACCAGATCATCGAAAACGCCGACACGGCCATGTACGAGGCCAAGCACGACGGCCGAGGCCGTTTCGCCATCCACGACGAGACCGATCAATCACTCGCCCTCGAACGCATCGACACCGAAGAAGCGCTTCGCCGTGCCGTCAGCAACAACGAGCTTCGCCTCCACTATCAACCTGAGCTCGATCTGGAGTCCGGCCGCATCGTCGGTTTCGAGGCGCTGGTGCGGTGGCAGCGTCCCGATGGTCGCCTCGTGCCCCCCGGCGAATTCATTCCTCTTGCTGAAGAGACCGGCATCATCGTCGAACTCGGTCGTTGGGTGATTGCCGAGGCGTGTCGCCAAGCCTCGCTGTGGAGGGTGTACCGCACGCCGGACCAGGAGCCCGTTCGCATCTGGGTCAACCTCTCGGCCCGCCAGCTCGGCGATCCCGACCTTGTCCCCTTCGTCGAGCGCACCGTTGCGGCTGCCGGCATCTCCACCGACGAGATCTGTTTGGAGATCACCGAGTCAGCTCTCATGGACGATGCCCAAGCGGCGACCGAGCAGCTTGACGAGCTCCGTCGCATCGGGATCAGCCTCGGCATCGACGACTTCGGGACCGGCTGGTCACAGTTCGCGTACCTCCAGCGACTCCCGCTCGACGTGCTGAAGATCGACCGCTCGTTTGTCTCGGGTCTCGCCTCCGACCATGCGGCCGCCACAATTGTGGCCGCCATCATCGATCTCGCCCACGCGTTGGGGCTGATCGTGATCGCAGAAGGCGTCGAGTCAGAGGATCAATTGTCGGTCCTGCGAGAACTCGACTGCGACCAAGCGTTGGGGTTTCTGTTCTCGGAGCCGCGGGAACCCGCGGCATTCGATCACGCGCTCGACGCGAACTGAATCAGCCGGCCACTCGGCTCGGAATCAGCATCTTCACTGCGTGACGAAGCTCATCCTCGACGCTCCCGGCTTCGGAGAGGCCGCCGACCCATCGACCAATGGCCGAAAGCCACACGTGGCCAACGACTCGCGACACTCCGGCGGCGTCGACGCCCGGCTCATCGCCGATCGCGGCGACGATCAGACCCGACACCTCTGACTCGATCCGAAGCTTGTACTGCACCGCCGACGGATCGGTGGTGCTCAGCGCGATGACGAGTGCCTCCATGAGGACGGGAGCGCCCTCGGCCGCGCCGGCGGCTTGGCCTAGCGCATCGGCCAGGCGATCGGCCGCGGCGCCATCGGTGAACTCCTCGTCCTCGATCCGGCGACGCAGAATGTGGACCCATCCGGCCAGCCCGGCGAGGAGCATGTCGTCCTTGCCGGCGAAGTACCGGTAGATCGTTCCGAGAGAGACGTTGGCTCTTTCGGCAACCGACCGCATCTGCACGGCTTCGTAGCCACCATCGGCAGCGAGGTACATCGCGGCTTCGACCATGCGCCCGCGTCGAGCCGCTTTGCCATCGGCCCCGCGCTGCGGAGCCGGGGTTTCGGTCGACGTGGACATGGCCGGGATTGTCGCGGACCGGCCGCCGGATCGTGAAATCCGTGACGACACGACCGAGTACCCTTCTGATCATGACGGCGGGATTCTTGGAAGAACTCGGCCCCGCGGGGCCGGCCTGGCGACAGCAGATGATCCGTCGCCGCTACGCCAAGGACGAGCCGATCTTTCACGAAGGCGAGACCGGCGACACCTTCCACGTGATCGAGAAGGGCCGGGTTCTCGTCGAGGTGTCAACCAAGCGAGGCGACGTCGCCGCGCTCGCCGTGCGCGGGCCGGGCGAGGTGCTCGGCGAGCTCGCGATCGTCGGCGAGGGACGTCGCACCGCCAAGGTGACCGCGTTGGAGCCCACCGAGACGCTGTCGCTCACTCAATCTCGTCTCGATGACCTGCGCCGAGCCGACCCCGACGTGGATCGACGGCTCCTCGAGATCCTCGCCGCGAAGCTGTCCGAGACGATGGCGCAACTCATGGAAGTCCTGTTCACACCCGTGGAGACAAGGGTGCTCCGAGTGGTGCTGCGCCTGGCCGACGCATTCGACAACGACCTCGTGCCCGTGATCATCCGCGTTCGCCAGGAAGACATCGCGGCCATGGCCGGTACTCGACGCCAGACAGCGAATCGCCCCCTCAAAGCGGCCGAGGCCGAGGGGGCGATTGTGGTTGGTCGCGGTCGGATCGAAGTGCTCGACCGCGAGATGTTGGAGCGGCTAGCCCGCTAGCGACTACTCGTCACCGGGCGCCGGAGGCGGTGGCGGAGGCAGCTCCGACTGGCCCGTCTCATCGGCCGACTCGGCCTGCTCGTCGTCTTCGAGTTCTTCCTCGGCCGAATCCTGTCGCATGCTGCCGAGGATGTCGACGCCTGTCGCGGCCTCGATCTGCTCGGTCAGGCTGACCACGGTGCCGGGTAGTTGCGAGACAAACGCAGGGATGCCGTTGCCGCCGCCGTTGCCGCTGTCGACCACCGCCACCCGATCGATGTTGATGCCGTTGACGGTCGAAACGATCTTGTCGACGAGCTCCGGCAGCATGTTGAGCACAAAGATCCGCTGACCGTCCTCTCCCGCTGCCTGATACTGGTCGGTCAGGCGGCGGAACACTTCGACCTGGGCCTTGCCGTCCTCGACAATCTTCGCCGCGTTGGCCTGAGCGTTGAGCTGCTTGGCTTCGAGATTCGCCTTCGCCGGCGTGACGACGTCGGCTTCCAAGCGGCGCCGCTCCAACTCGATGCGCTGTTGCTCGAGGTCCTGCTCCGCGGTGGCTCGGGCAATCTCGCCCGCCACCGATGCCTCTTCTTCCTTCGCCCGGGCGACAGCGTCGAGCTCGGCGGTGCGCACGCGGAGCGTGTTTCGTTCTTCAACGATGTTGCGGTCGGCCTGCACCGTCGCGATCTGCGCCAGCTCGCGAGCCTTCGCTTCCGCCTGCTCGGACTCGGACTGCCGGTTGGCCTCGGCGACGCGAGCTTCCTTCACGACCTCAGCCGTGAGACGACGGCCGACCGACTCCAGGTAGAGATTGTCGTCGGTGACGTTCTGGATCTTCATCACATCGAGGTCGAGGCCGAGTGTCTTGATGTCGTCGTCGGCCTCGTCGATCAACTGCTGCGAGAACTTCAGTCGATCCTCGTTGACTTCCTCGGGCGAGAGTGTGGCGAGCACGCCACGAAGGTTGGCCTCGAGGGTCTCCTTGGCGATCTGACCGATCTGAGCGTTGGGGACGTTGAGAAAGCGCTCGGCCGCGTTCTCGAGCACGCCTTCCTTGCTCGAGATCTTGACGTTGGCGATGCCCTGCACGTTCAGCGGAATCGTGCCTCGCGAGTACGCGTTGGTCACGGAGACCTCGAGCGGAATGGTGTTGAGGTCCATCCACGCGACCTGCTCGAGGATGGGGATCCGAAACGCCTTGCCGCCGCGCAGAATCCGGTAGCCCACACTCGAACCGTCGGAGAGGGTGCGGTTGCGGCCCGAGATGATCGCGACCTGGTTCGGGGGACAGATGATGATGATCGACTTGACGATGGCAACCAGAGCCATCAGCAAGAACCCGACGATGAGACCGAGTGCAAGGACGTAGCCCATATTCCTTACTCCTTCCGGCGCCAGCGGCGCCGCTTCGATGCGCGACCGGAATGGTCGCGTTCGCGTGTCACTCGAGCTCGAGGTCGTGAGCGAGTGGCGCAACCAGCGCGACTCCCCCCTCGACTCTCACGATGACGACCGGGTCGCCCACGCCGATGGACGAGCCATCGGCCGGCGAGGCTGTCATCTGCTCGCGTGCCCCCGCGATGTCGACAATGATCTTGCCGCGTAGTTCTGAAGTGATCGGCAGAGCCGCTTTCGCCATGCTGCCTTCGAGTTCGACTGCGGAGACGTCGCTCGACACAGCGCTGCGCCAGAGCCACCGAAAGACCCAACGGCTACCCCAGGCAGCAGCGACGGCCATGACCACGGCCACGATGAATGCCGTGGCCGCGCCGACGCCGGAAACCTCTCCGGCAAGACCCACCGCGCCGAACGCCGTCGCGAAAAAGGCGATTGCGGAGATGGGGATCATCCCAATGGGTCCGTCGCCGTCTATGTCGAAGCCACCCTCGCCGTCGGCGTCGCCGGCAAACGTCATCCAGAGCAGAATCGGCGCCCCAACGGCGAGGAAGAAGATGTACAGCCCGGTCATTTCGTTCTGTCCCGAAGTTAGTACGGATCTGAGTCTGCGCTGCCGCGGCTGTCTGGTTTACGCTCCCCGCCATGTCGTTCAATGCCTTCTTCCACGAGGTTGCCACCGAAGTCCGCAACTGGGGCCGCTGGGGTGACGATGACCGCATCGGCACCCTCAACCTGATCACACCCGCCGCCATCGCAGCAGCCGCGGCATCGGTCGAACACGGACGCGCTATCCCTCTGGCCATCGACCTCAAGAACGACGGCGTACAGATCGGGCAGATCCCGACTCGCATCAATCCGGTCCACGTGATGGGAACGATCGACCATCCCGATCTCGGCGATCCCGACGGCAAGGCGATGGTGCCGCATTTCTCCGACGACATGGTGACCATGGGCCTTCAGGCGGGCACCCACTGGGACGGACTGTCCCATGTCAGCTACGACCACAAGCTCTACAACGGCGTGCCCGCATCCTCGATCACGGCGCGTGACGGCTCACAAGTCCTCGGCGTCGAACATGTCGGGGCGCTCGTCGGCCGAGGCGTGTTGCTCGACATCGCCGGATCGAAGGGACTCGATCGGCTGGCCGACAACCACGAAGTGACCGCGGCAGATCTCGACGCTGCAGCCGAATGGGCCGGTGTCGAGATCCAGGCGGGCGACATCGTTCTCATACGGACCGGCCGTCTCCGCCTCTATCTCGAAGGCAGCGCCAACGCGTACACGATGGGCGAGTCCGGCGACGCGTCGAGTCCCGGGCCGGGGATTGATGCCGTGCGCTGGTTCCACCGCAACGACATCGCCGCGGCGGCGACCGACACCTACATGTTCGAAGTCTTTCCGCCGCAGGACTTCGACAACCTCCTGGCCGTCCACTGCCTCGCGGTAGTCGACATGGGCTTCACCCAGGGCCAGAACTGGCACCTGGAAGAGCTCGCCGAGGTCTGTAAGGAGTACGGACGCCACTCGTTCCTGCTGAACGCCACACCCGAACCGTTCGTCGGAGCGACGGGCGCGCCGGTAGCTCCGGTCGCCGTTTTCTGACCTGGGCGCAGGGTTAGTGATAGGAACTGCGTGATGAACGCAGGCATCGGGCCTGTCGGGAGGAAACCATGGCGCTCATTGAGCAGCTCGCCGAGATCGAACTCTTCTCAGAGCTCAGCAAGAAGGAATTGAAGAAGATCGCGTCCTTCATGACGCCGATCACGGTCAAGGCAGGCCGAGATCTCACCGTGCAAGGACAGCCTGGCCGCGAGTTCATGATCATTGCCGAGGGCGAAGCCACGGTGCGTCGCAACGGCCGCGTCCTCGCCCGATACAAGCCGGGCGACTTCTTCGGCGAGCTCGCCGTGATCGCCGGCGTCCCGCGTACGGCGACGGTCACCGCCGACACCGACATGGTCGTCGAAGCGCTCAACCGCCGCGAGTTCAGCTCGATGCTCGACGAGAGCGCAAAGCTGGCGAAGAAGATCCTTGTGGGTGCCGTGAAGCGCCTCCATGACATTGAAGAGGGCGTCGTCCGCTAGGGCGCTCCCGCGTGGCCGAGCCAGCCGGCGTTCGCGGTCTCGATACGGCCTCCGTCTCGCGCTGGCTGACCGAGCATCTGGATGCGGCGCGGGCCCCTTTCGAGTTTTCTCTGATCGCGGCCGGCGGGTCGAACCTCACCTACTGGGTGCGTGACGCCGACGGACAGGCCTTCGCCCTTCGTCGACCGCCCGAGGGCACAACGCTCGCGACCGCACACGACATCGACCGCGAGTGGACCATCATGTCCGCCCTCGCCGCTTCGGATGTGGTCGCGGTCCCGCGGTGTCTCGCTCGATGCGACGATCCCGCTGTCACCGGGGCGCCGTTCTACGTCATGAACTTCGTTGAAGGCACGATTCTGCGTACGCGAGACGACGGCGATTCGCTGTCGTCTTCGGAAGCGTCGGCCGCCACGGATGCACTCTTGGCCGGCCAGATCGCATTCCACACGCTCGACCTCCACGCTGTCGAGCTCGCGGAACTCGGTCGCCACCACAACTACGTCCATCGACAACTGAAGCGCTGGAAAAGGCAGGTCGACCAGGCCGAGGCTCGAGCCGTGCCGCTCATCAACGAACTCCATCTTGCCCTCGAGCGACGGGTGCCCGAGGAACGCGCCCGGCCCGCCCTCGCCCACGGTGACTACCGGTTCGACAACGTCGTGCTCGCCTCTGACTACAGCCTTGCCGGCATCCTCGACTGGGAGCTGTGCACCACGGGTGATCCGATTGCCGACTTTGCCTGGTCGATGCAGTACTGGGCCGGACCGGCCGACACCTTTACATGGCTACCGGATCCACCGACGGCCGCCGAGGTCTTCCCCCCTCGGTCAGAGGTGATCGAGCGCTACGAGTCAGCCACCGGATTCAACCTCTCGGACTATCCGTTCTATGAGGCGTTTTCCTGGTGGAAGCAGGCCTGCATCGTCGAAGGCGTCTACGCCCGTCGGTTGCGAGGCAGCCAAGGAGGCATGGCCCATTCCGGACCGCCATCCGAGATCGCCACTCGGGTCGACACCATGCTCGAATACGCCCACACGCTCGTCGCTGCGCTCGACTGAGGAGTCACATGGCCATCCCCGAAATCACCGTTGTCGGCAGCGCCAACCTCGACCTGGTCGTCGATGTCGCCCATGTGCCGCTGGTGGGCGAAACCGTGCTCGGCGGTGATCTTCGCCGAATCGCGGGCGGGAAGGGAGCGAACCAGGCCGTCGCCGCCGCCCGACTCGGGCGCAACGTCGCGATGGTCGGCCGCGTCGGCGACGACGAAGGCGGCGAGATCCTCCGGCGAGCCCTCGACACCGACGGCATCGACACTTCGAGCCTGACAACCACACTTGACACCCCGAACGGCGTCGCCCTGATCTCGGTCGACGCCGACGGCGACAACGCGATTGTGGTGAGCCCGGGGGCAAACGCGCGGCTCGACGCGTCCGACATCGCCGACGCCGGCGATCTCGTCACGAAAGCGGCGGTCTTGTTACTTCAGCTCGAGACTCCGGTCGCGGCCGTGACGGCAGCGGCCGTGGCCGCCGAGGGTTTGGTGATCCTGAACCCTGCGCCGGCCCCCGACGAGCCCTTGCCGGATGAGCTGCTCCACGCCGTCGACATCTTGGTGCCGAATCAGACGGAACTCGCCACCATGACCGGCCATGACGGCGCCGTCGATGGCGTGACGGCCATCGAGCTCGCTCGCCGCCTTCCCGCGGACGCCGTCGTGGTGACCCTCGGCGCCGAGGGTGCGCTCGTCGTCACGGACGAACTGAGCGAACATGTGCCCGCTCCCTCAGTGAACGCGGTCGACACGACGGCAGCGGGCGACTCGTTCTGCGGTGCGATGGCAGACGCCCTCGTTCGCGGCGAACCGATCCTCGAGGCCGTGCGCTGGGCCGTTCGGGTCGGGGCAGCCACAACTCTTCGTGCGGGTGCCCAACCATCGCTTCCAACCGCCGCTGAGGTCGAGTCGCTGCTGACCTGACGGTCGCCGGTCACTCGGTTCGACGTACCCTTTGTGGCATGTCTCTCGTGCCCATGCTGATCGACTGCGACCCCGGACTCGACGACGCGATCGCGTTGCTCACCGCTGCTCACGTCGCAGATCTAGTCGGCATCACAACGGTCAACGGCAACGTTGGCATCGACCACACCACCCACAACGCCCTCGCCGTGGCTCAAGTCGCGAATCTTGCTGTCCCGATCCATCGGGGCGCGGCGACTCCCCTCGTCAACGAGCCAGTGGACGCCGCCCACGTCCACGGCCCCACCGGACTCGGATCGGTGGAGATCCCTGAGGTCACCCGGACAATCGACTCCGCCGACGCCGTCGCGTTCATTCTCGACATGTCGCGTTCGGTCGAGGGTCTCCACCTCGTTCCGATCGGACCGCTCACCAACATCGCCTTGGCTCTCCAGGCCGATCCGTCGCTTCCTTCGCGACTTGGGGGCATCACCATCATGGGCGGCGCGGCGGTCGGCGGAAATGTCACCGCCACCGCCGAATTCAATATCTGGGCCGACCCCGAGGCCGCGGCCATCGTGTTTCGCGATGGCGGCCCGATCACGATGGTCGGCCTCGACGTCACCCACCAGGTCCTTCTCGGCACCGAGGAACGCGACGCCATGCGAGCGGCAGCCACCGCGCCGGCCACACTCGCCGCGGACCTGCTCGACAACGCGGTCGATCGGGCGGGTGAGCTGCGGGGGTGGACCGGCGCACCGATCCACGACGCATCGGCCGTCATCGCGGTATCCAATCCCGAACTCTTCGGAGGCGAGTGGGCGCCCGTGACCATCGAACTCGAGGGTGCCTTCACTCGAGGAATGACTGTGGTCGACGCTCGTCCTGATTCCGTGGGCGATGCCAACGTCAACGTCCTCCGCACGGTGGACGCGCCTGCTGTCATCGGCCTCATCGTCGACGCGGTGACATCGCTGGGATCTGACTGACAAATGTCGCCCGACCGCGTCATCTACTCCTTTGTTCTCGGGTGGGTGGTTCTTCTCGCGGTGCTGATCGCACTCGACTGGCTCGGCAATCCGAACCGGGGGTCGTTCCGGCCCAAGGGCGATCGGGCACCGAGGGATCGACGGACCAGAAGAGCCGAACGAACCCGACGCCGGCTCGAGAACGACGCCTCGGTACGAACGGCTCTCCGCGACGCCTATGGAGCGTCGAGTCTGCGGCTCACATGGACGGGTGACCATGAGACCAGAGTTCGCCAAGTCGACGACGCATTGGTGGTCGACGAGTTGTCTGACGCCGTCGATGTCGGCTGGCGCGAGGTCGCAACACTCGACCGCACGCTGGTGATGGGCGATCCACTCCCCAATCCCGAAGAGCTGGCCGCGCCGGATCCCAAGGAGGAAGAATCCGAGGCGGAGATAGTCGCCGGAGAAGGCGCTGAAGGTGGCGAGCCAGGCGCCGATACCGACCAGCCGACGCGGTCGAGGGGCTGGCGAGTCGGCGGCGATCCGTTGTCGCTTACCGCCCGTGGCGGCGAGCCAGCGCCGGCCACGATTCGCACCAGAGTCTGGAAGAACCATGGCGCCTCCAGCGGATGGAGCGACGAGAACCGAGCGCTGCTGCGGGGCGGAAAGGCACCCCGACGGACCAACCCCATTACGGGTCGCAACGAACGAGCCGTGGTCGACATCGACACTGGCCGCGCCACCTGGGGCAGCGAACCGACCGATCCCTTCGAGGTCGGCTCATGAGCGACCAGAAGTTCGTGGTCGTGGGGACCGCCGCGGAAACCACCATCACGGTCACCCGCGAGTCGTCCAGCGACGCCCGGCCGCAGGGACTTGTCTTCGAAGCCGACCACGACATCACGGTCGCCGACATCAGCGCCAGTCGCATAGTGCTGTGGGCCGACTCCGCTCCCGAGAGAGCCGAGCTGACCACCAGCGATGCCGGCGATCTGCGCATCTGGCACGTGTGGCGAGACGGCGACCTCACCCAGGCCTGGGAGGGTGATGCCCGAATGGTCGTCGACGACGTTCACGACGACCTCGGTCTGCAGTGCCACGACAACCACGCGGGAAGTGCCCCGGACCTCGTCGTACGTATCGACTTCGATCGAGCATGGACCCAGCCCGCCGACAGGTAGCGGATCAGTCGGCTCCGTACACCTCAGCGACCCACTCTTGTCCCACCTCGACCCGAGGGGACAGTGCAGCCATGACGACCATCATCCATTCGACGACGGATTCATGGGCGGCCGACGTGGGGAGTTCGGCCACGACGCCGTTCTTCGCGTGGTCCTGACGCTTGACCCAATCGGGCGGCAACTCGATTGCCTGTTCGGCGAGACGCTTCAGCGCATCGGGCCCCGTCCCGTGGGCTATGCCGATCTGGGCGGGGCTACGACCGTCCATCGGAGAAGGCGTCCATGTTGCCATCGGCACCGCCGGACCTCGTCCGGAGAACCACTTGCCGAGGCCCGATCGCTCGGGGAGAGCGGCGAACTGCTCGGGGGTGAGGCCAGGGCCGACATTGATCCAACCCTTGCCACGAACAGACATGGCATCCATCTGAGCGACGAGCGCACCCACGTCGTCGGATGAAAATTCGATGACGGAGGCGGTCATGGCCATGCCCGACCGTACCTGTCAGCATCTGGCAATGAGCGACCACTTGATTGGACCGGACGAGATCATCGACCGGCTCGCCCTCGAGCCACATCCGGAAGGCGGGCGCTTCTGCGAGACGTGGAGAGCACCGGTCAGCGACAACGAGCGAGCAGCGGGAACCGCGATCTACTTCCTCCTGCGCTCCGGCGAGATCTCGCACTGGCACCGAGTCGACGCCGCCGAGGTGTGGCACCACTACGCCGGCGCTCCATTGGCCTTGTCGACCGCTGACGACCGCGGGTCCGCGCAGCGGCGCATCCTCGGCGACGATCTCCGCGACGGACAGCGCCCGCAGTTGGTCGTCGAACCGAACCATTGGCAGTCGGCCGTCTCACTGGGCGAATGGACACTGGTGGGCTGCACCGTCGCGCCCGCGTTCGAATTCGACCGATTCGAGCTCGCGCCCACCGGCTGGGCGCCGGCCGGTACGGTTGGCCCCGCAGGGCGGTAGATCCACCGAGTCATCATGCGTATGCACCACCGAACACTCCTCAGCGCGCTCTGCGTCAGTGCGATCGCTGCACTCCTGGCCTCCGCCCCCGCGCAGGCACAGATCGACCCCGGTCAACTCGACGACCTCGAACGGCGCCGAGACGAGCTCACCATCCAGATCGGCGAGCTCGATGCCGAGCTCGAGCGGCTCACGCTCGAGATCGCCGAGCTCGAGGATCAGCAAGAGACACAGCGGGTGCAGGTCGAGCTTGTTGCCGACGACATCGAATGGACCGTCTTCACCCGCCAAGAGCCAGCCGAGACCCGTGTCGAGATCGCCATCTTCGGCTTCACTCGGGGCGACCCTCGCCAAAACGAGATGCTCAATGAGGTCCGCACACTCGAGGGCGATGACGAGCCAAGCCGGCTACGAGCGCTCTACGAGTCGGTGATCGAAGACACGGTGGGGCGGCTCGCCGTGATCGACTCTCGACTCGTCGAGCTCGACGAAGAGCTCCATGGTGCGCGAGAGCGACTGAGCGCGACCGGCGATGTCCTCTTCGACACGTCTGAACGTAAGCGCGTCGGCGGCATCTTCCGGAGCGACCTCGCTGAGGAACTCGTCGACACCAACACCAGGATCGACGAGTTGCGTCGTCTCGAAGCGCGCGCCGTTCTGACGGGCACAACTACCTTCGACGACCCGACAAGGCCGGCGCTAGCGGTGAAGATCGACAATGTCTCCGGGGCATGGCCGCAAGCCGGTATCAACCAGGCCGACATCGTGTTCGTCGAGGAGGTCGAGGGCGGCCTCACCCGCCTGGCTGCCGTCTTCCACTCACAGGGCGCCGAGGTCGTCGGCCCAGTTCGGTCGATGCGAACCGGCGATTTCGACCTTCTGGCCCAATTCAACAGTCCGCTGTTCTCCAACTCGGGCGGCAATCGAGGCGCTCGCGGTGCACTTCGCGGCTCGACCCTGGTGGATGTCGGCGTCAACGCCAGCAGCGAGTCGTATTACCGCGAGGGCACCCGGCGGGCACCTCACAATCTGTTCACCAACGCGTTCAACCTCTGGATCGCCGGCAACTCGTTGGAGGGCACCGGCACGCCCTCCCCGATCTTCCAGTTTCGGGCGCCAGGCGACAGCTTGCCGGCCTCGGCCCGATCAGTCAGCACCGTCTCGATCGACTACGGCAGCACCGAGGCGGAATACTCCTGGAACGGGACAAGCTGGGACCGGTCACAGGACGGCGTGGCGTCGGTCGACACCGATGGCGTCCGCGTGTCGCCCACGACGGTCGTCGTCCAGTTCGTCGACTACGTCCCGTCGAGCGCCGACGCCACCTCGCCCGAAGCAGTGACGATCGCCGACGGCGAAGCTTGGATACTCACTGCGGGGCAGCTGGTCCCCGTCGACTGGAGCCGCGCCGAGCTCGACAAGCAGACCGACTACAAGCTTCCGAGCGGGAGCGAGATGCCGATCCTGCCGGGAAAGATCTGGATCGAACTTCCCCGGCCCGGGAGAGCAACGACCAGCTAGGGCGAGAACTAGGGTCGCCGCCGTGCCCCGACACCAGGTCAGATGCCCACCCGATGCCGAGATGATTGCCGGATTTGAGAGAATCCGCGAACAACTCGACGTGCCGACCGAGTTCGCGGCCGAAGTGGAGAACGCCGCGGAGGCTGCGAGAAACGCGGGTCCGCAGAATCCGTCCGGCGCTCCGGCCAGCATCATCGACCGCCGCGATATTCCCTTTGTCGCCGTCGACCCGCCGGGATCGATGGACCTCGACCAGGCCTTCGCCGCCGAGCCGCGCGGCGACGGCTTCCGTGTCTTCTACGCGATCGCCGACGTGGCGGCGCTGGTCGTTCCTGGTGGTCCAGTCGATATCGAGGCGAGAGCGAGAGGGCTGACTCTCTACAGTCCTGACCTGCGGACCTCACTGCACCCGGAGAGCATCAACGAAGACGCGGGAAGCCTTCTCGCTGGCGAGGAACGCCAGGCCCTTCTCTGGACCATCGACCTGGATGAGGTCGGGGAGATCTCCGACGCTCGGCTCGAACGCGCCCGGGTGATCAACACCGCGCAGCTCACCTACAGCCAGGCACAACGACAGATCGACGACGGTACGGCATCGGCATCGCTCGCTCTGCTGAAGATCATCGGCGAACGCCGGCTCGAGCTCGAAGAACAGCGCGGAGCGGTGAGCCTCGCCCTTCCTTCGCAGGAAGTCGTACGCGGCGGCGACGGCGCGTTCTCTCTCGAATACGACGAGAGTCTCCTCGTCGAAGACTGGAACGCCCAGATCTCCCTGCTCACCGGGATCGCGGGGAGTCGGATCATGATCGAGGCCGGCGTGGGGCTGCTCAGGACCCTCCCGGTGCCGGAGAGTCGGACCGTGGACAAGATTCGGCGGACGGCGCGAGCGCTCGGCGTCGACTGGGCCGACGACATGTCCTATGCCGACCGGGTCCGCGAACTTCGTCCCGACACGCCATCTCGGGCCGCACTGCTGAGCCAGGCTGCGCGCGGCCTGCGAGGGGCCGGCTATGTCTCGTTCCACGATCACGACACACCCGCCGAGCCGCTCCATTCCGCGATCGCGTCCACCTACGCCCACGTCACGGCTCCGCTTCGCCGCCTCTGCGATCGCTTCGCCAACGAGATCATCGTCGCCCACTGCGCAGGCATCGCACCTCCTGCATGGGCAGTCGAGGCGCTCGACGAACTCCCCAAACTGATGGGAGCGGCAGGCCAGCGCGACCGAAATCTCGAACGATCGATGGTGGATTACGTCGAAGCGATGGTCCTGCGCCACCGCGTTGGCGAGACGTTCACCGCGGTCGTGACGGACGTGAACGAGGACCGCGGCCGCGGGCGGGTACAGCTCCGCGACCCCGCCGTCGTGGCTCGACTGCCGGCTGATGGACTCACGCTCGGCGCTGAGATCAGCGTTCGCCTCGATGAAGCGATCCCCGCCGAACGCTTGGTGCGATTCTCGCTCAGTGGGTGACCGCTGGGTTCAGACCGAGGCGCGGCGCGTCCGGTCGTGCGCGCACTCACCAGCAGCAGTGACGGTGAGCCGTTCGGCTCCGCCTTCGCCCATCAGCAACGTGTGTTCGAACTGAGCTGTACGGGTGCCATCGATGGTCACCGCAGTCCAGCCGTCGTCCCACACCAGGGCTTCGGGCTCGCCGAGGGTGAGCATGGGTTCGATGGTGAACGACGTGCCCACATCGAGCGGTGTGGTGAGCCGCCGGTCGTAGTAGTGCGGAATCTGGAGCCTGGTGTGGAACTCAGTTCCGACGCCGTGGCCGATGAACTCGCGGACAACCCCGAGCCGGTGCTTGTTGGCGTGTCGTTCGATCGCCTGACCGATGTCTCGCACCGGACCACCCGGGCTGACGGCATCGATCGCGAGGTTCAGCGACTCGAGGGTCACCTCGACGAGCTTCATCGACGCAGCATCGACTTCTCCCACCAAGAAGGTTGCGCTCGTGTCGCCATGGACACCGTCGCGATAGAGGGTCACATCGATGTTGATGATGTCGCCGTCGGCGAGGGGTCGGGAGTCGGGTATGCCGTGGCAGATCACTTCGTTGATCGAGGTGCAAACGGACTTGGGAAATCCGCGGTAGCCGAGCGGGCTCGGGTAGCCGCCTGCCTCCACGCTGAGGTCGTGGACCACGCGATCGATTTCGTCGGTGGTGATACCGGGGCGAACCAGTTCTCCGGCGCGGAGGAGAATCTCGGCCGCGGCTGCTCCGGTGCGACGCATCGCGGCAATCTCATCATCAGTGCGCGTGATCGCGCTGACCGATGGCCCCGGATCTCCCGTGGCCGCGTAGGGCGGACGAGGAATCTCAGCCGGCACACGGCGTGTGGGACTCTGCAAGCCCGCGGCAACGGGGGGCAGGGATGGACTCGCCTTCGAGATCGGTCCGTTGCGACGCTTCCGTTTCGCCATCAGCTCAGCCTTGCACTCATCGCAGGAACCTGCTGACCGACTCGACGACACATGCGGGTTTCGACTCGCCATCGATCTCGACGGCGATCGTAACGACCACTTGTACCCCGCCGGAAATCTCGGTGGCTTCGGTAATCGAGGCAGTCCCGCGAATACGGCTGCCGACGGTGACCGGCTGGGGGAAGCGAAGCTTGTTGGCGCCGTAGTTGACCCCCATGGAGGTGCCGTCCACTCGCATCAGTTCCGGCAGGAAGAGATTGGTGATCGCAAGTGTGAGGTAGCCGTGAGCGATAGTGGCGCCGAACGGTCCGTCGGCGGCGGCAACTGGATCAACGTGGATCCACTGATGGTCGCCGGTCGCCTCGGCGAACTGATCGATACGGTCCTGCTCGATCACGACCCAGTCGGTCGCTCCGAGGTCGCGCCCGACCGCGCCGAGAAGTTCGTCGGGAGTGGAAAAGACCGTCGTCATCCCCTCAACGCTACCCGGATGCCAAGAGAGTGGAACTCGGTACCTCGACGAAGCCGGCAAGGCGAGCTTCCGCTTCTTCAGGACGTCCGAACAGGTAGCCCTGGCCGAGCATCTCGACGTCACCGGCGCGCTCCCAGAGCGCGAGCACATGCGCAACTTGATCGTCGGTCTCGACCCCCTCCACAACAACCACGAGGTCGAGAGCCTCGGCCATGTGCACCACGGCGGAGACAATCGCGGAAGCACGCACGTCTTCACCGAGAAGGGCAATGAAGCTGCGGTCGATCTTGACGCCGTCGACATCGAAGGTCTGGAGGTACGCAAGCGACGAGTAGCCCGTCCCGAAATCGTCAATCATGACCGACGCCCCGAGGGCACGGATAGCGGTGAGCTGGCGTGCCGCGGCGCCCGTCGACTCCATGAGAACCGTCTCGGTCACTTCGATGGTGAGCAGCTCGGGCCCGACCTCATGGTGCTCGAGCCTCTCGACGAGCCACCCCACGAGCGACGGATCGCCGAAGGTGCGCGCGGAGAGATTCACCGCAACCGGGCGGCGAACACTGGACGCTCCGAGCAGCCGAATCGTCTCGTCCAACACGGCACGGTCGAGCTCGACGATCAGACCGGTGTCTTCGGCCAGCGGAATGAAGTCGTCGGGCATGACGAGACCTCGCTCGGGATGCTGCCATCGCACCAGCGCCTCGAACGCCACAACGCGTCGCGCCGGGAGCTGGACCACTGGCTGCAAGAAGACGGTGAGCTCCCGCTCGTGAAGCGCACGGCGAAGGTCGCGCCCGACATTCAGCCGTTCCTCGACCGAGTCGCGAAGCTCGCTGTCGAAGACCTCGATGCGAGCACGCCCAGCCTGCTTCGCCCGGTACATCGCCAAATCTGCATTGGCGATCAGCCCCTCGGCGGAATCTCCCGGCACCCCGCCGGCGACTCCCACGGAGGCGGTGATCACGTGATCTGCGCGACCATCGTGAATCGGCTCCCCGATGACGGCCTGGATTCTCTCGGCGAGCTCGATGGCGCCCAGCACCGACATTCCCTCGCAAACCACAACGAACTCATCACCCGACAGGCGACCGACGAGATCATCGCCACGCACGCTCGTACGAAGTCGGTCGGCAACCGCAGTGAGAACCAGATCTCCGAAGGAGTGGCCCAACGTGTCGTTGGTGAGCTTGAAGCGGTCGAGATCGACGAACAACAGGGTGACCGGCCGCTCGGCGACACTCTCGATCAGCCCGTCGAGGTGATGTTGAATTGTGCTTCGGTTCGGGAGGCCGGTCAGCGAATCATGCTCGGCTCGGTGCCGCTCGCGAGAGAGTGCGCTGCGCATCGCCTCCATCGCCCGAGCATCTTGGAGCGCCAACGACGCGTGTTCAGCAAACGACAGAAGCGCCTCTTGTTCAGCCGCACTGAAGCGACGACCGATGCCGAGACTCGTGACGGTCAAGCATCCGACCACCTCGCCGTTCACGTGCACCGGGGCCGCCATGATCGCCTCAGCATCATCGATCCCGAGTTGATCGGCGTTGTCGCTTGGACTGACGACAACAAGGCGTTCCTCCTTGATGCAGCGACCGGCAAAGCTGTCGTCGATCGACGAGACGCGGATGCGTTCGATCTCTTCCGCGGAATAGCCGCGGCTGGAGACCGTGATGAGCTCGTCGAGCGATTGATTGTCTCGCAATCGCAGGTTCACTCGGCCGACCCCAAGGAGATCGAGGGCGCCGTTCGTGACCGAGTCGAGTACGTCCTGTGTGGGCGCTCTGTGCGAGATCGACTGCTGAATTCGGAACAGCCGGTCGAGCAGTCCTTGGCGCTCCCGAAGCTGACTGAGCAGCCTGCGATTGTCGTCGGCCTGCTGCTGAAGATCTCGCCGGGCGGCTCGCTCGGCGCCGAGCGATGCGCTCATGCGCGTCGACAGTCCAACCACCCTTCCGGCCGCATGGATGAACCCGAGCTCGTCCGCGGTGAAGGGCTCAGCGGCCCTCGCCACAAGGATCACATCATGGGAGTCATCGATCTGGGCGCGGGCGACATGGAGCCGACCGAGGTCCCCAAACTCTTCGACGGTCGCAGCCGAGACAGCGGTCGCAAGTAGGAGACTCTCAGGCGAGTCGTGTCGGCCGAAGCCTCTCGCATGCATGACGCGGTCAGGCGAGCAGACGGCAGCGACCTCAGCATCGAGCGTTTCGCTGAGACTGTCGATGAGCATCACATAGTCGACGTCGTCGGAGGTCTCGGCCACCGCGGCAATCAACTCGGTCAGGCTAAGGAGTGCCCAGGACGCAGCCATCGGTTCAGCCGATGGCAAGCGTCACGAGAGTCTGGTTGTGAAATCCGGACGCCCCGCTCACTCTGGCGAACTCGCCATATGTGTAGAAGCCCGCCACTGGCGCTCCAATGCTTGCTTCGATGCGCTCGACTTCCGTGAGGATGCCGTCTTCGCCCAACACCCCGCGTCGGGCTACACAGTCGAATGCGAGGACCGCAACGGGAGGTCCATCGAGCTGTGCGAGGGCCTCGCTGCATGCGACATCGGTTGCGTCCATGACGGACTCGACCGACCCTTCGAGTGCGTACGCCACCACGCCCTGCGGGACTCCCGCGATGGACGTCACAGTACGAGCGATGGGATCCGCCGACGAGATGAAGCGAGCTTCTTCACCGCTTCGCCGTGAGATACCGATGGGGTGGGTCGAAGCGAATTGGGTGAACGCGCCGGGATCGTCGGCGAGATCGGCAGGAGCGCCGTAGAGCCGAAGGTAGCGATCGAGAGCGGGCTCCTCGTCAATCGTGTGGATGACATTGCCAATCGACTTCGTGATGAGCACCGGCTCACCGACCGATTGCCATCCATGGAACACCCCAACGCCGAGGGGGGCAGTCGACGAGATCGCCACGCCGATGACCTGGCCGCCTCCGATGCGCGTCTCGAAACTCGTTGCGTGGAAGAGGACGGTGCTGTCCATGACCATTCCATCACCGGCACATCCGCCGACCAGCGGGATCGTCGCGCCCGCCGTGGAATACGCCCCACGCACGATCTCCTGTTGATCACCGGCCAGTCCGTCAGACAAGAGAAGAAGCACGGTGTTCCCGCGATCCTCTACATCCCAGATCGAGTCCGCCACAGACTCGCCTGCGGTTCGCAGGTCTCCACCGATGATGTCGGCACACCTCGAGGCAATCGAGATTTCGCTGCCACCAATGGCCATCACGACCACGCCGTCGTCGGAAGGTCCGCCGACTGCAATCTCGCCGCCGGTTGTGCAACCGACCACCACCGCGTCGGCGTGAGCTTCCGAAGCCACTCCCGCCATCAGACGCTCGTGGTCGTGGAGATGTCCGGCAAAGACGACGTACAAGGACGCGTCATCTCGTCCGTTTGCCATCTGCGTCGAGCTCGCGCCCGCGACAAAAGAGTCGTCATCACTGCTTCGCCCGACGCAGCTCCAACGAGTCGCATCAGCGGAAACGGCAGCGATTTGGTTCACCTGTTGATGAGTCACTCAACCCGGGTCGGCAGTCACCGAGCCATCGTGAGGATTCGTGCGCCGCGAGGCCTCGACCGAGTGGTGCCGCTAAGGAGCTACGCGGGGTCTGCGGCCGCGGACCGGATCTGCTTCATGATTCGCACGAGAGATGCAATGCCGAAGAAGACCATCAGCAGTCCGATCACGATCCAGGCGAACAACGGCATGTCGCCGGAACCCGCGCCGGCGATATAGGCGTAGGGAGCGACGAAGGAAAGGAGTGCGATCAGGGCCCAGACCTGAGTGCTGCTCCAGTTCTTCGCGCGTGCCTCCTTGACGACCCGCACCTGTCCATAGGCATAGGGCCACGCCGTGCCGACATCGATCGCGAGAAAGGCCCACGGATTAATCCCGTAGTCACCCAGCGTGGGCCACACGATCAGCGCCCTGAGGACCGAGTAGCCAAAAATTGAGGCGATCCAGGCCTTACCTAGCCATCCGACGCGGCGATCGTTCGACATCCCGGCCATCGTAGAGCCGACTTCTCCCCAAGAACGCCACCCTCCGCGCGAGCGCGGCTCCGCAACGTGCTAGCTGCCTTGACTTGGGCCCCTGTACCTACCTAGCGTCTAGGCCTTATGGCCCTAGTACCAATGGTCCCCGGACTAGTCGTTCGCCCTGTGGATAACTCGATTGACCTGCACGCCGCTCGTCGACTTCACGCTCAGTGCTACCTCGACAACGGCTACGTCGAGGCGGCAGACCTCTCGTCGAGTGGTCTGCTTGATGACGATTGGGTTCCGTTCAGCGAGTATTTCGTCGCAGTTGACGAAGAGGCGGACGAGGTCGTCGGGACATGTCGAATGATCCGCCCCTCGGTCCGTGGGTTTCCTTGCTTCCAACACTTTGACGCTTCCGCCGATGCGATGGACGTCTTCCGAACAATCGACCCGAATCGGTGTGCAGAGATCTCTGCCCTGGCGACCAGGCGGAACGGCATGCAGAATCTCGCGATCTCGGGCGCGCTCTACGGGGCAGTCTGGCGACGCGCTATCGAGCAAGATCGAGCGTACCTTTTCGCTATCGTCGACGACCGTCTAAAGCGGCTGGCGAAGACCTTCCTGGAGATTCCGGTCGAACCAATAGCGGAGCCCCACTTCTTCATGGGTGCCCGCACAACACCAATGGCCGTCTACATGCCGCGAGCTGTCGCTGAGATCCAGCCAGACAACATGGCCTTCTTCTCTGGTGACATTTCGTTCAACAAGCTGAACGAAATGGCCCTGGATCTACGACGCGAGGTTCCCGAGTTCACTACCAACGTCGTCGACCTAGAGTCCGCGAAGGCGTAGTTCGGGCTTTCACAGCCTCATATCGCAGCCGGGAGTGCCGACTCATCCCTTATGGGAAGGGCTTCGCTCCTCACTATCACTATTGGCGCGGTATTCGTCGCTGCTGGAGCCCTGGCTGGCCCGGGGCCATTGGTCGCGGTTCGAATCGGGACCGTGATCGTCTTGATCGTCACAGTGTTCATGGGTCTGCGGCGCCGTCCCGAGGTCGGCCGAGCACCCTGGAGTCTTATCGCTGGTGGCACGGTTCTTGTCCTTGTCTCCGCTCTGACGAGGATGATCCACGGCGCGGTCATCGGTCAGGACAACCCCTTCCCGAGCCTCGCCGAGATCCCAGGATTTCTGGGCTACGTCTGCTTGATTGCATCGTGCCGAAGCCTCTGGAATAGGCGCACGCGCAGCCGCGATGTTGAGGCGGCGCTTGATGGATTGCTGCTCGCATCCGCGACGGCCGTCGTAATCTTCAGCGCAATCCTCGCTGACTACATTCGCGACTCGGAGATCGACGTTTGGGCACGGTCTGGCAACGTCGTCTACTCGCTACTGAGTCTGACTCTTCTCGGGCACGTCGCTCGGCTCGCCGTTGGGCCGGGAGTCCGCAACGGAAGCTGGCGCCTGCTCGCGACTGGCGCCCTGCTCATCCTCGCGAACGATCTCCTCTTGCTTGTGGATACAACGGGAACAACCTGGGCGCTTGACGTCGCCTCGATTACTTCACCCTTCGCGATGATCTTCGGCACGGCGGCATTCCTTCATCCACTAGCGCCTGCCCTCGTGCACGCACCCGACTACGTGGAACCGCGTCTCACAGTCGGCCGGATCGGCATGTTGGCGGCCGCGCTTCTCACTCTGCCAGCGGCGCTTCTTACCGCGCTCGTGCGCGACGCCGACCCTGATCTCCCCGTCCTCGTTACCGGGTCCGTCGCACTCGCTCTCCTAAGCCTCGCTCGCATCTACTTGCTCTTCCGCGCAAAGGAGCGCGTCGCGGGACTCGACGCCGCTCTATCTGAGAGCGGTCGTGAGCTTCTCGATGCTGCGGATGGAGCTGAGGCTGCGGTGGCCATCTCAAGAACGATCCGCCTCGTAGTCGGCGATGGAGTTCGCTACGCCGCCCTGGCGGGTGGATCGGAAGATCTCCGGTATCTGGTTGTCCGTCTCAACCCCGGGGAGCCGGCGGTAATCCGCCCAATCGCCAAGGACCTGGACGATCCAGACCTCTTCGATAGCCTCGCCCTCAGCCCCGGCACGACCCCATTCATCGAGTTGGAGCTCGGCGAACACGCTCAGTTCGGAAGAATCGTGGTCGAAACCGAGGCCTCTCGCGACACGGCGCAGAACCTCGCTCTTCAAACGATGTCTGCCCAGATCACCCAGGCTCTCGCTTCCATGCGGCTCACCGAGGCACGGTTCGCGCGTCGGGCAGAGCGGAGACTGGCGGCCCTCGTCGAGCAGTCCGCTGACCTCGTCTTGGTCGTCGACGACCGCGGCCGCACGCAGTTCACCTCGCCGAACCTCATGCAGGTACTCGGCCTCGATGCGGAGAAGCTACTGAACGCCGATCCCGTCGACCTCGCCCATGTGGACGAGGCCGAGGCTCTCCGAAGCCTGATTCAGACGCCATCGAAGGCGGACGATGTGCCCGTCGCTATCGAATGCCGGCTCGAGACTTCAGACGGCAAGTTCCGCTGGTTCGACATCACGACGCGCGACTTCTCTGACGACCCGGAGGTCGGCGGAGTGGTGCTGACCGCCCGCGATGTCAACGAAGAACGTGCCGCGAAGCTCGGACTGCAGCGCAGCGAGCAGTGGTTCCGCGGTCTTGTGCAAAACAGCTCCGACGTCATCGCCGTTCTCGATGAAGAAGGCGTGTTCACGTACATCAGCCCTTCGGCCGAATCCCTCCTCGACACCAGGCCTGATCAGCTTCGCGGCCGCAACTTCCTTGAGCTGCTTCCGCAGGACCAGGACACGAACGTTGAGGAGGTGCGGCACGCCCTGATGGCCACGACCCCGGGGAGCCGGACCACCGAGGTCGTTCTGCAGCGAGCTGACGGGGGACGCCGCACGGCCGAGGTCACCGTCACCGACCTCCGCCACGACGCGTCCGTCCAGGGACTCGTGCTCAACATGCGTGACATCACCGACCGGAAGCGTCTCGAAGACGACCTTCGGCATCAGGTGTTGCACGACGATCTCACCGGACTGGGGAGCCGAGTCCAATTCACAAACCAGCTGGAGAAGGCGCTCTCCTCCAACCGGCGAGCAGGCAGCAACGTCGCCGCGCTGTTCATCGATCTCGACGACTTCAAGAACATCAACGACTCGCTCGGACACGCTGCCGGTGATCAGGTCCTGGTCGAGATCTCGAGCCGTCTCCTCGGGCGCCTTCGTCTCCACGATCGTGCCGCTCGCTTCGGTGGCGACGAGTTCGCCGTTCTCCTCACCGACGTCTACAGCGAATCCGACGTCACCCTCGTTGCTGATCGCATCGTCGAGGAACTCTCGCGACCCGTCGACCTGCTCGGCCACGAAGTCCGTCTCGGCGTAAGCGTGGGAATCGCAGTCGACGAGGATGGAACGCAGAGTCCCGAAGACCTTCTCCGAGCTGCCGACGTGGCCATGTACGACGCGAAGGCAAAGGGCAAGGGCCGATGGGCCATGTTCGAAGCCGGCATGGCTGATCAGACGGTCGAGCGTTTCGAGATCTCGAATTCGCTCGCCCGCGCGATCGAGAACGACGAACTGATGGTCTACTTTCAGCCGATTCTCGACCTGGGGTCAGGACGCACGGCCGGCGTTGAGGCTCTGGTTCGCTGGAATCACCCGATTCGCGGCATGGTCAACCCCGGCGCCTTCATCCCACTCGCGGAACGCAATGGGCTCATCGTTCCGCTCGGCCGATCCGTTCTCGAGAAGGCAGTCACTCAGGTCGCGCAATGGCGTCGTGATGGCCACGACATCTACGCCAGCGTCAACATCTCGCCCGTTCAGCTCCAGCGCGACGGCATCGTCGCTGAGATTCTCGAGATCGTGGACGATGCCGGACTCGACCGAGACGCAGTCGTTCTCGAACTCACAGAGTCTGCCCTCATCAATGACTTCGATCTCGTGGTTGCTCGCATCGATGCGCTCCGATCGGCGGGACTTCGCGTGGCGATCGACGACTTCGGAACTGGCTACGCGACGCTGAAGTACGCGGAGGAGTTCTCCGCTGACATCCTCAAGATCGACCAGTCATTCGTCGCTCGACTCGAGAACCAGGACGACTCGACCATCGTGTCGACTGTCCTCGCCATCGCCGAGGGAATGGGCGCCGAGACAGTCGCCGAGGGCATCGAGGTGCCCGATCAGCACCGCCGACTCATCTCGCTGGGTTGCCGTCTCGGGCAGGGCTACTACTTTGCTCGACCCGCACCGCCAGAGGTGATCGGCGAGCTTCTCGCCCGAGAGCTCGACGGAGAAGCTCTCGCCGGTCACGCTCACTAGCCACAGGTCCCCCAACACCCGCGTTGCTGCGCGGTTCTGGCAGGCTGCTTGGGTGGCTGGGATCGGTACGGAACGAACGGGTGCGGTGGGCACGCTCATCATCGACAATCCGGCACGCCGCAACGCTATGACCGCGGACATGTACTCAGCCGTTCGCGCAGCCACCGACACACTTCGGGCGGACGAGGCGATCCGCGTCGTGATCGTTCGCGGCGCAGGCGACGAGGCGTTCGGTGCCGGCTCCGACATCTCCGAGTTTCCGAGTCGGCGTATGGGTGACCAAGCGGAGCAGTTCGACAACGCAGAGCACGACGCATGGGACGCGCTCGCGGAGATTCCCGTACCAGTCATTGCTGCGATCCACGGCCCATGTATGGGCGGAGGCATTGCCATGGCGCTGCACTGCGACGTCCGAATTGCCGCCGAGGACGCGAAGTTCGCGGTTCCGCCAGCCCGACTCGGGCTCGCCTACCCGCAGGACGCCTTGACGCGGCTCGTCGACCTCGTCGGCCCCGCTCAGGCGAAGCTTCTCCTCTACACCGCTCGCGTGATCGACGCACAGGAAGCGCTCGCAATCGGCCTCGTACAGGAGGTTGTCGCAAAGGCAGAGCTCGATGACCATGTCGAGACCCTCGCAACGCAGATCGCGCGGCTCGCTCCGCTGACCCATCGGTCGACAAAGCTGTCCATCGACTCGCTCACGGACGCCTCCCTGGCGCCAGCCGCCGCTGATTCTCGACGCGACTGCTACGCGAGCGGAGACTTCCGCGAAGGCGTACAAGCCTTCCTCGACAAACGCCGCCCGGCCTTCGACGGTCGATAGTTCACAGGAGTATCCGATGCCGACATATCTCAACGTCGAAGTTCTTGGTGAAGGGCCCACCGTGCTCTTTGTCCACGGCCTCGACTCCGATCTCACGGTGTGGGCGCCGGTCATCGAACTCCTGGACGATCACACGTGCGTCGCCGTCGACCTACCGGGACACGGAGAGTCGGCCACCAGCGATGATCCCGCCGCATACGAACGCGAGACGATCCTCGAAGAGCTCGACACGATCGTTGCGAGTCTCGAGGGACCAGTTGTTCTCGTCGGCCACTCGCTCGGTGGCTATCTCGGGATGGCGCATGCATTGACCCGACCGGGCACGATCGACGCGATGGTCCTCGTCTCGACGGGGCCCGGCTTTCGCGACCCGAGCGCGCGCGAGACATGGAATTCCCGTGTGCGCGAGAACGCCTCGGACTACTCGATTCCCGAGATCGCCGCTGCCGTTGCGTTCCACGTCGACTCGATGGTCATCGATCGCATGACCGAGTTGACGATTCCGCTAGCCCTCGTCATCGGCGACGGCGACAAGGCCTACCTCGGGGCCAACGACTACATGGAGAAGAAGTTGCCCCATGCGCAACGGACAACCGTCGAGGGCGCCCGCCACTACGTGATGCGATCTCATCCAGCCGAAGTCGCCGCCGCCATTCGAGCGATGAGCGCAGCGGCGGGAAGCTGACTACAAGGCCATGAGCGAGCGGCTGCCGTTGCCGATCGATGGCGTACTCGCGCGGCTGGTCGACTCGCTCGAGGACGAACGAGTTCTCATTCTCGAAGCTCCGCCGGGAACCGGGAAGACGACAAGGGTTCCTCCCGCTCTGCTCGAAGGCTCGTGGCTCGGCGACAACAAAGTCGTCGTACTCGAGCCTCGCCGTGTAGCGGCGCGTGCAGCCGCAGAGCGGATTGCCGCCGAGTTGGGGGGTGAGGTTGGTGGGCTCGTCGGTCTACGAACCCGCTTCGACACACGGGTCGGTCCTGACACGCGTCTCGAAGTGGTTACCGAAGGTGTTCTCACGCGGATGCTCGTCGACGATCCTGGTCTGACCGGTGTTGGGGTCCTTGTTTTCGACGAGTTTCACGAGCGAAGTATCCATGCGGATACAGGCATGGCGTTTGCGCGCGAAACGGCCAGCGCGCTTCGCGAGGATCTTCGTATCGTCGTCATGTCAGCGACGCTCGACAGCGTCGACCTCGCTCAGCATCTCGGGACTGAAGCCGTGGTGCGAGTCGAGGCACCGCTTCATCCCGTCGAAACCCGCTACCGGCCGCCAACTCCTGGTCGCCGGCCGGAAGACGACGTCGCTGACGCCGTTCTCGAGGTACTCGGCGAACTCGACGGCGACGTGCTCGTATTTCTCGCCGGTGCCGGCGATATCAACCGGGCGGACCGCGCTCTTCGGTCCCGGTTGGCGGCGGACGTTGTCCTCGCGCCGCTCCACGGCTCGCTTCCGCCCGCAGAGCAGGACCGGGCTCTCCGGCGCGACAAGTCGGGTCGCCGGAAAGTCATCCTCTCGACACCGATCGCCGAAACAAGTGTGACGATCGATGGAGTGAACATCGTCGTCGATGGCGGGCGCAGGCGGCGCCCGGAGCACGACCTCGGTCGCGGCATGAGCAGCCTTCGCACCGTCAACGCCAGTCGCGCCGCCACGGATCAGCGCCGAGGCCGAGCCGGCCGGCAGGGCCCCGGCTTGTGTATTCGTCTCTGGCCGGAGATCGATCAGGGCCGACGTCGAAAGGATGAGCCACCCGAGATTCTCACGAGCGACCTGACGTCACTCGCTCTTCAGATAGCCGCCTGGGGAGCGGTCGATGAGACAGAACTCCCCTGGATCGATCCTCCACCGCCGCCCGCCCTGGCCGCTGGTCGCGGCGTCCTCACCTCCATCGGCGCTCTCGACGACAGCCGCAGGCTGACCGAGCATGGCCGCGCCGTCGCCGGAGTGGGAGTCGAACCCAGGCTTGCCCACATGATTCTGCGAGCCGCCGATCTCGAAGCAGTAGGTACGGCATGCGACATCGCTGCGGTTCTCTCCGATCGAGACATCATGACGGGGCGTGACCGACCGGTGGACCTTCGCCGCCGAGTCGAGGCGCTGGAGCGCGGCGGTACATCCATCGACCGCGGTCGACAGATGCGGGCCAGGGAAACTGCGGCCCGGCTTCGCCGCCAGTTCAAGGCGAACGAAGACCCGGTGGATCTCGACGTTGTCGGACCACTCGTTTCACTCGCGTTCCCCGAGCGCATCGCCCAGCGGAGAGCCGACGCGGGGAACTTCCTGCTCGCGTCAGGCGCCGGTGCCGGCATGAACGTCGCCGATGAACTGGCGCGAGAAGCATTCCTCGCTGTCGCCGAGACCGAGGGAGTCGGGGCCGATGCCCGGATCGTCACCGCTGCACCGATCGGCGACGACGACCTCCAGAGGCTCCACGGCGAGCGTTTCGAGGATCGGGTACGCGGCGAGTGGGACCGACGAGCTCGCGATGCCGTCTTCGAGCGTCAAGAGCGCCTTGGCGCCCTGATCCTCAGACGGGAACCCGACGCCGACCCGAGCAGAGATGCCCTGGATGAGGCCCTACTGGCTGGCGTCCGGCGCGAAGGCCTGAGTCTTCTCAAGTGGACGGACGCGGACACACGATGGCGCGACCGTCTCGGGTTTCTGCACCGCCATGATCCAGAGTCTTGGCCCTCCGTCGATGACGGCACCCTCATCGAAGAGCTGGAGGCGTGGCTCGGTCCTGCGCTCGGAAACGCGAAGCGACGTGCGGACCTCGAGATGATCGATATGAGGTCGGCGATCAACAATCGACTGGACTGGCGACGCGTCCGCGATGTGGACCGACTGGCGCCAACCCACCTCGACGTGCCCTCCGGCTCGCGAATCCCGATCGACTACGCGGCGGAGTCGGGCCCTGTACTCGCGGTCCGACTCCAAGAAATGTTCGGATTGACCGACACTCCGACGGTGATGGCTGGAGACATCCCGATTGTTGTGCACCTGCTCTCCCCGGCCCATCGTCCGGTTCAGGTCACAACCGATCTTGCCTCGTTCTGGGCCGAGGGCTACGCCGAGGTTCGACGCGAACTGCGCGGCCGCTACCCCAAACACGAATGGCCAGAGGACCCGACCAGCGCGCCACCGACGAGCCGCGCAAAACGCCGGCGTTGATCAACCCACTGCCCGACCCGTCACCGGGACGACAACGACCGCTCCGCGCATGTCTGGCGCCGCCAGTGCAGCGGCGGCGAGCGCAGCCGAACCGTCCATTGAGGCCCGGATTCCCTCATGACGTAGCAGCGCCGCGCTGGCCTGCTCCAGATGTCGGTCGTTCACCAATGCAGTGTCGTCGAGGGCGTCAGTGAGCGAGATGACGGGTGGGTCTGCCGACGCCGAGACCGGCATTTCTACTCCGACAACTCGAGTGCGAGGCATACGAGCGTGGCACCACGCTCCCGTTCCATGGGCGAGACTGCCGCGACCGACTGGGACGAAGATCGCGTCGATCTCGTGCGGAAGGTCTCCGATCTCAGCCACGAGTGTGGCTGAACCTTCAGCAAGCTCGTCGTGCTCGCCGTCATCGACGAAGAGGCCGTCGACCAGCGCTGAGTAGCGACGAGCCTCGGCCCGAGCCTCGTCGGCGTCCCTCCCGTCGAGGCGAACGATTGTGCCGCTGTGCCGCAGGAGCTCGACCTTGGCCGCATCAGAGTCGATTGGGCCGAACAGTTCGACCTCAACACCGCGAGTTCGACCCGCATACGCCATTGCGGTGCCGAAATCGTCCGCGCTCGCGCAGACGACGCGATGCGTAGTCGGATTGCACTCGAACCACCACTCCGCGCCTCGGCTTGCGGCCGATCCCGTCGGATTCGTCGTCTCCACCTTCAGGATCAGTTCGACACCCAGCAGCCGACTCAGCGATTCGCTTCGGTATTGCGGCGACTTCACGAACGCACGCGGCAGCGCGGAGGCAGCTTCGGCGACCCGATCAAGGTCGAGCGACATCAGCCGCCCACCGCTGAGCCCGCGCGTAGATCCTCGATCTCCGAGTCGTCGAAGCCGCAGGCGCGCAGCACGGAGTCAGTGTCGGCTCCCACCCATGCCGGCGACGGCCCAACCGTTCCGGGTGTCCGCGAAAGCAGGGGAACCGGAACAACCTCTGTGCCTTGGTCTCCGGTGAATGTGCCTCGCTCAACATGGTGGCGGTACGCGCGAGCCTCGTCGTAGGTCAGTACCGGAGCGGCGCAGCAGTCAGTCCCTTCGAGGAGCTCGCACCACTCGTCTCGCGTCTTTTCGAGGAATCGAGCAGCGAGAATCGCCTTCACTTCGGGCCACCTCTCCCGTTCGTACTGCGGCGGCAGCCGGTCCTGGTCGATCGCGATGGTCTCGAGCAAGAGTGACCAGAAATGCGGCTCGATAGGCGCTATCGACATGTACTCCCCGTCGGCGCACTCATAAACCGCGTAGAACGGCGACCCGCCATCGAAGAGGTTTGCGCCGATCTCCGTGGTGTGCATCCCGCTGGCCTGCATCCCGTAGAAGACACTCGCCAGCGACGCAACGCCATCAGTCATCGCGGCGTCGACCACCTGTCCGCGACCTGATTGTTTCGCCTCCCACATCGCGCAGACCACACCAAAAGCCATGGTGAGGCCGCCACCAGCGAAGTCGCCGAGAAGCTGAAGCAGCGGGACGGGCGGCCCACCGCTCGGCCCTATCGACCGGATCACGCCGGTGATTGCTTCGTAGTTGAGGGAGTGGCCGGCGGAGTGCGACAGCGCACCGGACTGGCCCCAGCCCGTCAGGCGGCCGTAGACAATGGCCGGATTCCGTCCCATCACGTCGGCTGGGCCGACGCCAAGTCTTTCGGTGACTCCCGGCCGGAACGCCTCCAGGAAGATGTCGGCATCCTCCGAGAGACGTAGAACCGTCTCGACTCCCAATGGGTTCTTGAGGTCGACGGCCACCGACTTCCGGCCTCGATCCCAAGAAGAGTGTTGACCGGCGACTTTCTCTTCCGGCACCTCCGCGAGGCGATCGATGCGGATCACCTCGGCACCCATGTCGGCGAGTTTCAGGGTCCCAAAGGGGAGCGCGCCGAGGCCCGCCAACTCGATGACCTTCACTCCTGCCAGCGGTCCGGCCATGCCCACACCTCCGCGAACCGTGTCCGAACCTAGTCGCACCGCGAGCCGAGTTCGTGGCTCCTCAGCGCGTCGCTCCGTGTTCACCCGCGGCGGTGAGTTCTTCCAGAAACATCAGCGCGAAGCCAAGGCTCGGCGGCGAGACCGCCAGCGAGAGATGATCGCCGTGGCACCACCCTTGCAACCACCGACCCGATCCTCGATCTTCGACGAACGCCTCAATGGCCTGGCCAGCCAGCGGGGTATCGCTGAGATCGAACGTCATCCAGATCGCTCCATCGTCGACGTAGTCAATCGTGAATCCCGCGGCCGCGCCGCTCCCCGTGCCTCCCGACCCCGAGCGTCGCCGTTCATCCCGCTGCTCGTCGTACCAACCCGAGATCGCTCCGATCCAGGCATCTACGCCGGCCGCCACCCGTTTCCCTTCGTTCACCGATCCACCCACTCTCGCAACTTATGGTCGCTACCCTTAGTTGCAACCGTTGGTAGCAACGTAGCTCCGTCGCTAGAGTGGGGCAAGAGCAAGATGAGAACCCCGAAATGAACTCTCCCAAACGTCGCACACGAGAAGAGACCCGACAGCTCGTTGTCGGCGCCGCGCTCGATCTAATTCGGATCGAAGGTCTAGGCGCAGAGCCGACAACGATCTCTTATCAACGAGTCTTCCAGCATCTCGAGGCGACCACCGGCTCACGAGTCACGAGGGCATCTGTGCACGAGCGGATCTGGGCCAGCCAGGAGGACTTCCAACACGAGGTCCTTCTCCGCGCCAGCGAGAGCGCTAGCGGCGTGCCTCAGACTGCGCAGATCGCGGCCGAAGTACTCCGGGCCACTGCGGGATTGACACCCAGACAACGAATGACCGAGATGACTCGCCGTGCGGCTCCGGCCAACCTTGGCGTGGCGCAATCAGACGACCTCTTCTACTCGTGGATCGGTATGACCATGAGTTTGGCGAAAGATCCGAATATCCGGGGCACGAGACGGGAAGACCTGGCTGACGCGGCCTCGACTGTGTATCGCGAATTCAAAGCGAAGACGCTTGGGCTGCTGAACGAACTCGGCAAGGCGCTGGGGCTCCGTCCGCGATCGGACCTCTTCCCAGCCGGGGTGGACGGCTACGAACTGATTGTCGATATCGGGATCGCAGTTTCCGAGGGAATGAGTGTTCGCACCCGGTTAGACGAATCGGAGCTCGCAGAGATTCAGCTCAAGACGGGGCCTGACGGTGAGGAGCAGACTTGGACGGCTTTTGCTGCGGCGTATTGGGCCCTGCTGAGCACGTACCTGGAGGTCGACCCCGAAGCGCACCCCGGGCTGGCCGACGACGGACTGGCCTAGACGGGACTGCCGGCGAGACGCCAGAGGAATGCCGCCATCTGGCCCCGCGACACCGACTGATTCGGAGCGAAACGAGTTCCTCCCACCCCGGTCGTGATGCCGCGGTAGAGAAGCCAATCCACGGCGTCAGAGTAGAACGCACCGCTTTGGACATCGCTGAATCCAGACTCCGGTGAACCGCCCGGCTCGCCCTCGAGACGCCACAGGAACGTCGCCATCTGACCTCGAGTCACCAAATCATCGGGCGCGAATCGATTGCCGCCGACGCCGGTCGTGATGCCCTCGGCGGCAAGCCAATCGACCGCAGCGCTGTAGTACCTGCCGCTCGACACATCGGAGAACCCAGCCGCCGGCGACCCACCCGGCTCGCCGCTGTAGCGATGAAGGAACGTCGCCATCTGGCCACGCGTGACGTTGTCGTTCGGCGAAAATTGTCCCGGACCCGTGCCGGTCGTTATGCCTTGTGCGGCAAGCCAGGCAACGGCAGCGGTGTAATAGGAGTCGCTCGGCACATCGAAGAAGAGCGTGCCGTTGCCCTCGCCGATGATCCCCACTGAGCCGTAATGGTCGCCGAGAACGTCGTGGGAGTCGCCGTCGAGCCACTCGTCGAGCAGGGTCGCGTAGACCGAGCGGAAGTCGACGTGATGATGCATGTCGCCGCGCCAGTCCAGGTCGGTCAGCGATGGCGGTTGGCCATGATGTCCGCCAGCGGCCCGAGAACTGATGAACATCATTGCGCCGGCAGTGCCGTGGTCTGTTCCGGCTGAGTAGTTGGCCTCCACCCGGCGCCCGAATTCGGAGAAGACGAGCATCCCCGTCCGTCCGGCGAATGCTGGATCGAGGTTCGTGAAGAACGCGTCGATACCGGCATCGAGTTCAGCCATCAGGTCGTCGTGCGCCGGGCGTTGTCCGTCGTGGCTGTCGAAACCGGCGAGGGCCACGCTGACGATGCGGGTGCCGAGATTTAGATTGATGACCTCCGCGGCGAGACCCAGTTCGCGGGCGAGGCCCTCCTCCGGAAGACCTTCGGTGTATGCGGGCCGGATCTGCTCGGCAGTGTCGACCGCGTCACGGAAGGAAGCTCCGACGAGGTCGCCCCATGTCCCGCCGACACCGCCATCGCCATATTCGGAGACAGCTTCGATTGCATAGCGCTCCCAGTTCTCGGATCGGTCGGCGCCGAAGAGACTCCCGTTGGGCGGCAGCCCGACCGCGGAGACCTGATTGCCACGCAGCAGCATCGGGACGCCACCCCAACCGATATGCACCATCCCGAGTCCATCGAGGTTCATCCCGTCGCCGTAGCGACCGAGCCACCCGGTCGGGTTTGCGACTGCCGGGATACCGGCGAACCATGTTGCCGTCGACGTGAAGTGACTGTGGTCGTCGAGCGGCTCACCGACTCCTTCGATCAACGCGACCTGGCCGGTGTCGAATCGGCTCTTGAGGCGCGACAGATTCGGATGGAGATACAGGCCGTTGCCGACCGAGTTCGACCCGTCAACGGCCACCGCAAGACCACCGCGTGCTGACTGGTACGCGGGGTCATCCGCCGGGATGATCGTGTTCAGGTGATCGTTGCCGCCATTGAGGAAGACCGTGACGAGAACGCGGTCAGAGGGCGACAACGGGGTTGCAGCCGCGGCGATCGAGTCGAAGACTCCCGGCACCATGCCGAGGGCACCGCCGGTGGCCAGCGCGCCTTGAAGGAACCGACGGCGGGCGAAACCCTCGGAACCACCGTCGCTCGACAGACGGGCGAGCGCGATGTCGGCCTCTGTCGGGCGGGCGAGACGACGGCGCGGTTGAATGAGTGAACGCATGCTCAAGCTCCCTCAGTAGACCTGAAACTCAGGGCAGACCGCACCCATCAAAAAGCCCTGCGGCACGGTCGACCAGCTGCTGTTGGAATACGTCCGTCGATGCCACCGCTCCACCGCGTTTCGCGTGGTCGACGACACGTCGTCGAGACCGAAGAAGTCAAAGATCTCCTGGGCGGCGGCCGCATCATCGTCGCTGTCATCGAGACCCGAGAGGTGACCGGCCTCTTGGGAACGCCAGCGCTGACCCCGTGCGAATCCCCCACGACCCCAGGCTGAGACTGTCCCGAGCCAGTACTCGCCCTGACCCCAGCCGGCGACGCTGGGTGGATCGAAGAGTGTCTGCCCCATTGGCTCCATGCTCCAGTGAAGACCCATGTCGGAAGCCGAGAATCCGGCTCGCCGAATCATCGAGGCGACGAATTCCACCGGGCTCTTCACTAGTCCGTAGCGAGCTTCGGAGCCCCAGAACTCTTCGTGCTCGAGGATTGCTCGAACGAGTGGAGCCACGTCCATTCCGCCGGCAATGAACACATCGCCCAGCGCATTCACGGTGCCGTCCGACGGATTCAGGTGTGCGAAGTAGCGGAAGAGCTTGCGGGCGATGAACCGAGCCGTCGCCACCTGTTTGACCCCGTAGACGAGTTCTGTGACGGTGTCGCGCTCTCCGCCGCCGACAACGATGCCATTCCAGTTGTCGGAGATCCCGAACAGTGTCTTCTCGGTGTGGTCATGCTGATCGGATCGATAGACGTAGGTCGCGTCCCATCGACTTCCCGTCCAGCCGACGGTGTTGTGACCGGTCCAGGCACGCGCCATGGCGACGACATCCGCCTCGTCGAAGTTGCCGACACCGCAGGTGTAGAGCTCCATCAACTCTCGGGCGAAGTTCTCCTGGATTCCGCTGGCGATGTTCGTCTGATTGTCGAGAAACACCAGCATCGCCGGATGAACCGCAGTCGCGCGGACCAGGGCGTCGAAGTTTCCCATGGCCATCCGACGAAACATCCGGACCTGATCCCAGAGCTCCGGAAAGTCGAAGAGCTTCTCCTGTGCGCAGGAGAAGTGTTCGTGCCAGAACAGCGCCAACTTCTCGTAGATCGGCAGATCGTCGGCGACGGCCGGTGACGAGCCCGGAGTCGAGGTCGGGTTGACGGAATCGGCCATGCGCTGGACCCACCACTCGATGGCGTCGCTCTGCGCGTCCCACTGCGACTCGTTGTTGACCCAGCCGGGCACGCCAACATCGGGTCCCTCCGGAATCGAGTCGCCGGCGGCGAAGCCCATCGCCGCATCGACGGCGGCTGACCTGGTCATTCCGGTCAGCGTGGTGAGCTCACTGTCGGTTCCTCCGAAACCGGTGCGCCGCAGCAAATGCGCGGCATCGGACCGAGACAGTGTGTCCGTCGCTGGCATGACAACCTTTCTCCACCCGCATGAACCCGTCGGCTCTCGCCGTACCGGTTCTTTCGGCCCAAAGTTGCCCGCGCTTGAAAGGTAATACGACCCAGGACGAAGGACAGGTCGCCCCGTCGTTCAGGCGATGGAGACGCCCAGCGCCGAACCGATCAGATAGGTCGCACCGCACGCACCCGCAGCGACGAGAACCTGTCGTAAAGCGGTCCTCGTCTTCGACCGTTCGGTGAACGCGGCGATGGCGACACCGACCACTGCCGCGGCGACGATGCCGAGTAGCACTGACGCCACGACGGCGCCGGTTCCGTCGGTCAGAAGCCAAGGCGCAAGCGGTACAAAGGCCCCGAGCGCGAACGCCCAGAACGAAGCCGTCGCCACAGTCAACGGTCTACCGGCGCCTGCCGGGTCCACGCCGAGCTCTTCACGCGCATGGACGTCGAGGGCGATCTCCGGATCGGCCATGATCTCCTCGGCGAGCTCATCAGCAGTCTCTGGCTTCAGGCCTCGCTCCCGGTAGATCGCGGCGAGCTCTCTCTTCTCGGCCAGCGGGTTCTCCGCCAACGATCGCCGCTCGATCTCGAGCTCGCGCTCGACCAGCTCGTTCTGGGCCCGCACCGAGACCCACTCCCCCGCGGCCATCGAGATCGCCCCCGCCAGGAGTCCGCTGACTCCTGCGAGTCGGATGAGCGAGCCATCGGTACTCGCGCCCGCGATCCCGATGATCAACGCGACATTCGACACCAACCCGTCGCTGACCCCGAAGACGGCAGCTCGCGCTTCACCGCCCTGCACGTCTCGGTGCCGATGCACCATGTGGTGGTGGTCGTGCTCTGCGCCGTCGGATGAGGGTTCCATTCCCTGCAGTGTTCCAAACCTGGACACTCGGCGCTGTGTCAGAAGACCGGCGCAGTGCCGATCTGTCCGGTCGCCTCGAGACCGCCGATCTCCGCTGCACTGAGGCCGAGCTCGCTCAGCAACTCGTGGTTGTGTTGGCCAAGCGTGGGCGTCGGGTGTCGGATCCACCGATCCACGCCTCGAAGCCGGAACGGCTGACCGGGCATGAGGTGAGTTCCGACGGCCGGGTGGGCGACTTCCTCATAGAAACCGCGGGCATCGAACTGGGGATGGAAACGCAACATTCCGTGGTTGCGGCACTCGATCGCGGGCACGCCCGCGAGCTCAAGCATGGCCACAGCGTCGGACATGGCCAGCCTTGATGCCCATCGTTCGATCGCAGAGTCGATTTCATCGTGATGTTCTCGCCGCGTCTCCAAGGACGGGAACAGGGCCGGGTCGAGCCCCAAGAGAGCGGCCAAAGCGACCCACTGTTCATCAGTCTCCACCGAGAGCGCGAGCCATTCCTCGTCACCGGCCACGCCATAGGCCCCCTGAGGAGCGGCGAATCGACTGCGGTTTCCGAGCCGCTCCAACGACAACCCGTTGGCCGTGTATTCCACGATCATCTCGGCCGAGCAGTTGATCGCCGCCTCCACCATCGGCGACTCGACGAAGGACCCTTCTCCGGTCTGGTCCCGTTCGCGCAGAGCCAGAATCGCCGCGAACGCACCGTGCATCCCGGCGATCGGGTCGCACGGGCCGCGCATGATGCGCGGCTGATCGTCGGGGTGCCCAGTGAGCCAAGCCATTCCCGACATCTGTTCCATCGTCTGAGCGAACCCCACGCGTTCGCGCCACGGCCCATCGAGTCCAAACGCGGGCATCCGGACCATGACGCAGCGCGGATTGCGTTGATGGATGGCGTCCCACCCGAGGTCGAACTGCTCCATCACCCGCGGACTGAAGTTCTCGACCACGAGATCGGCGGTGTCGATCAGGCGCAGAACGAGATCGCGGCCGACATCGGAGCCCAGGTCGAGGGTGATGTCCCGCTTGTCGTGGTTCGCCGCCACGAACATGTGGCCCCACTCCCACCAGTCCTCAGCGCCGAACATCATGCCGGTGAGACGCATTCCGTCGGGGTGGGTGATCGACTCGACGTGGATCACGTCGGCTCCGAGCGCCGCCAACGCCTGGGTCGACGACGGCCCCGCCCACCAACTCGTGAGATCGATGACCCTCACTCCGGACAGAGGACGAAGTGAGGGGTCGATGGTTCCTGGATCGGCCAGCGCAGTCGCCTCGATGGTTCCAGTGTGTTCTCCGACGGCCGGTGAGGGTCCGGGCAGCGGAGGCCGACTCCCTCCGATCAACCGTGGCGGTCTGGGCGCCGCAAACCCACCGGACTGTTCGGGGAAGAAGTCGCGAGCGACCAGATGAGGTTCACCGATGACCCCCGCTCCGTCGTTGACGCGCGCGACCGGCACCCGAAGATCGCTCGCCTGCTGAACGATGTCATCCACCGTGTGAGCGGTCGTCCACTCCGCAACGATCGCGTTCCACTCTGCGAGTCGGCCGGTGCGCTCCCGCAGATCAGCCCATTCGGACTCCATCAGGTCCGGGCGTTGAATCATGAGGCAGAAGTTCTGGAACTGCTGCCGCGTATTTGTGTTGAATCCGACCCAGCCGTCAGCCGCGGGCTCGATCGACGGCGCTTCGACACTTCTCATCGGCGCCTCGCCGCGTCGCGACATCTGCACGGCGAGATCCGTGAAGGTCGAGGCCGCAATCGAGGCGGCCTCGGCAACGGAGACATCCACAATGTCGCCCGATCCGCATCTCTGCGCCCTGACGATCGCGGCCAACGCGGCAGGAGCCGCGTACGAGGCCGCAGTCCAGTCGAAGATGGAGCCCCCCGCTGCGAAGGGCACCTGGTCCACATGCCCTCTGCACAGGATCGATCCCGTATCGGCTTGGATGAGAAACTCGTTGGGTTGCTGATCGGCCCAGGGTCCCTCGAGTCCGTAGGGCCGAATGGACACGACGACGAGCCGAGGGTGCCGGTCTGCGAGCGATCGGACCTCGTCAAGCGTCTGGCTGCTGTCGGTGACCGCAATCGTCGTGCCTGCCAACAGGGTCTCGACCTCGTCGCAACCAAGATCGCCGACGATCGAGCGCACGCCAGCGGCAAGGAACGCGAACAGCGGCCCGGACTGTCCTTCGTCCACCGGGGCAGCCGACCGGCGCCGAAGCGCGGCGCCATCAGGCTGCTCGACCTTCACCACATCGGCTCCGGCGTCAGAGAAGAGACGAGAGAGGTACGCCCCGGCGATGCCATCAGAGAAGTCGAGCAGACGAAGGTCGGCGAGTGTCACGAACGACACTTCACCAGGTGAATGCGTGCTCTCGCCAGCCGAGGCAATTACGGCAACACACTCTGCACAAGCTGGTAGACCCAGACGGTGGATCTACGACTGATCGCATCTGATCTCGACGGCACGCTGTTCGGGGCCGATCACCGTCCCGCTCCGGACACGGTGGCGGCCGTCAACGCCGCGGTCGATGCTGGTGTCATCGTGATCGCGGCGACGGGGCGCAGCTGGTTCCACGGGGTCGATCTCGCAGTTTCGACCGGAGCGCGACTTCACCAGTTCATCGGTTCGAACGGTGGCCATCGGGTCGACATCGCAACCCGCGACATCGAGGAGCGTTTGATCTTCCCGCGGGAGGTGGTGTCGGAGATCGTCGACATCCTGTCCACGGAACTCGACGGAGTCGGCTACGGGTTCGAGTTGAGCGACGGCATGACGTGGGAGCCTCGATTCGTCGAGATGGACCCCACAAGCCTCGATGGCAACACGAGGCGAGCCTCCCCCACTCCGGAAGAGCGGCTCGACGAGGTCGGAAAGCTGTTCGTCGCCCATCCCGAGGTGGAGCGGGTCGAACTCGTCGATCTGATCGCGCCGCTGGTGCCCGATGACGTCAACGTCACCACTTCCGGTGCAGCCTTCGTCGAACTCACTCCGCCCGGCGCCGACAAGGGCGCCGCCGTGGCCCGATTCGCGGAAGGGATCGGCATCGATGCGAGCCAGGTATTGGCTTTCGGCGACAACCAGAACGACCTGACCTTGCTTGACTGGGCCGGCCACGGCGTTGCGATGGGCAACGCTCTCGACATGGTGAAGGACGTTGCCGACGAGGTGACTGCGAGCAACGTCGACTTCGGTGTGGCGCAAGTGATCAGCCGAATCATCTCCTGACGTTCACCCACCAGCATCGGCGCGGGCGTGGTGACGCCGTGTCACGATTCGACCATGCCCGTCGGCCGATACGCACCGAGCCCGACGGGGACGTTCCATCTCGGAAATCTGCGGACTGCGGTGCTCGCATGGCTTGTTGCACGCTCCTCGGGCGCTGATTTCCTGCTGCGTTGGGAAGACCTCGATACGACGGCGGACCCTCGTCACGAAACCGCGCAGCTCGCCGACCTCAGCGCCTTGGGCATCGACTTCGACCCGCCGGTGATGCGCCAGTCCGAGCGACTTCGCGAGTACCAGGGAATCGTTGACGAGCTCACGACCGGCGGGCTGACGTATCGGTGTTGGTGCTCACGACGGGAAGTACGCGAGGCGGCCGCTGCGCCCCACGGCCGCGTGGGTACCTACCCGGGAACCTGCCGCCGACTGTCCACAACGCAGATCGCCCACCACGAACGGTCCGACCGACGCCCCGCCCTGCGACTCAGGTCGGACAACAGCGAAGTGACCGCGGTCGACTCGCTGCATGGTCCCGTCTCGATGGGCATGGACGACATCGTGATCCAGCGGGGCGATGGCACACCTGCCTACAACCTCGTCGTCGTGGTAGACGATCACGTTCAAGGCGTCGCCGAGGTCGTCCGGGGCGACGACTTGTTGCCATCGACCCCTCGGCACGTCTACCTCCAGCGCCTCCTTGGGTTCAACGAGCCGCGCTGGACACACGTTCCGCTCGTGACCGACGAGCACGGCGACCGTCTCGCGAAGCGCGATGGGTCGGCCGGCCTCGACGAGTGGCACCGAGCGGGCGGATCGACTCAGTCCCTTCTGACCGCGTTCGGACAGAGCTTCGGAATGCACGTCGACGACGCGACGACGGTCGCCGACCTACTGCCTGGATTCTCGCCTGCCGCTGTGCCGCTTCGGCCCGCGATGTTCATGTCTGACGGACCCAGGTTGTCGCTCGCGCACTGAGCCGCCAGGATCCAGCGATGTCCAACCGGCTCCTGACCCCGCGCTTCCTCGCGTTGTGTGGTGCTGCTTCGCTTTATTTCCTCGGGCTCAACATGACACTTCCGGTGCTCCCCCTCTTCGTGGAGGAGGACCTCGGCGGCCGAAATCTGGAAGTGGGCATCGCCGTCAGCTCGTTCGGACTCGCCGCCGCATTCGTCCGACCGTTCATCGGACCCCTCGGCGATCGGAAAGGCCGCCGCACCCTCGTCGTGTGCGGCACGATTCTCGCTGCCGCGGCAACGGCCACAACGGCGCTCGCCACATCGATACCTGAAGTGATCGCCATCCGTGCCGTCACCGGAATCGGCGAGGCCGCGGTGTTCGTCGGTATTGCCAGCTCCATTCAAGACCTGACGCCGGACGACCGGCGGGCGGAGGCAGCCTCCTACTTCTCTCTCACCATCTACGGCACCTTGCTCGTTGGGCCGCTGGCCGGCGGATGGATCAGAGATACGCACGGGACCGATTGGGTGTGGTTGACCGCCGGCGCACTCGCCGCCGCGGCCGCGGTAGTCGGCCTCTTCGCTCCCGGACCGCCAGACACCAAGCCGCCCTTCCCACCACTGCGGAGATTGATCCACCCCGCGGCCATCCGGCCGGGATTCATGTTGTTCGCCGGCCTGCTGGGCTACACCGGCTTCCTTGCGTTCGCCGTGTTGCACGGGGAACGGCTCGGCATGGAGAACCCGGAACAGATCTTCGTGGTGTTCGGCGCGGTGATCATCACTCTCCGTCTCTTCGCGGCACGCCTCCCCGACCGTCTCGGCCCTCTCCGCACAACGAGAATCTCGCTCTCTTTCGGAGTCAGCGGGCTGTTGCTGCTGTTTCTCTGGCAGGAGCCGGCCGGGGCCTTCGTGGCCGCGGCCGTCCTCGCGGTTGCGCAGACCTTTCTCTTTCCCGCGCTCTTCGCCCTTGTGGTCGATCGTGCGCCCGACGAGGAACGCAGCCAGGCGATCGGCAGCTTCTCGATGTTCTTCGACCTCGCCTTTGGTCTCGGCGGTCCACTCATCGGCCTCATCGGCGACTGGGCCGACCTCGGAACCGGCTTCCTCGTCTGCGCGGCGGTCGCGGCGACCGCCTTGCTGTCGGCTCGTCGCCTCCTCGGCGACACACTGATTGCGACCACCATCGACGACATCGGGCCCCGGAGTCGCCGGTAACGTCGACGGCATGACTGCTACCCCCTCCTGGTTCACTTCGGCTATCGAGACCGAGCCAGCGGCGAAGACGGTGGAAGTCGCCGGGGCGTCGGTGAACTACCTGTCCTGGGGCGAGGCAGGCCGCCCGGGAATCGTCTTTGTCCACGGCGGCGCCGCTCATGCCCACTGGTGGAGCCACGTGGCGCCGGCTTTCCTCGCGACGCATTCGGTTGCCGCTATCGACCTCTCGGGCCACGGCGACAGCGACCGGCGCGACGAGTACTCGCTCGACCTCTGGTGTGACGAAGTCGCGGCAGTGATCGGCGCGGCCGAATTCGATGGACCACCTCTGCTTGTCGGTCACTCGATGGGCGGATTCGTGACCATCGCCACCGCGGCGCGCCACGCCGAACTGCTCGCGGGTGCGGTCATCATCGACTCGCCGGTCGTCGAGGTCGATCCCGAGGTGAATGTGGGCCGCGCCACCGACCTGTTCCAGAAGGACCGCGAATACGACGACCCATCTGGTCCGATCGAGCGGTTTCGCACGATCCCTGAGCAGAAGGTGTACCTGCCCTACGTGAAAGAAAACGTCGCGACGAACTCGTTGCGTCAGGACGACGACGGACTCTGGCGGTGGAAATTCGACTCGCGGATCTTCGTCCCCCGACGGCGAGACGCGGCTGAGTATCTCTCGCAGATCACCTGCCGTGTCGCCTTGCTCCGGTGCGAGTACGGCCTCGTCACACCCGACATCGGCGACTACATGTACAACCAGCTGGGCCGAGTGGCCCCAGTGATCGAACTACCGACGGCCGGCCATCACCCGATGCTCGATGTGCCATTGATCCTCATCACGGCGATCCGCAGCCTCATCGCCGACTGGGACCACAGCCGGCCGCTCCGCCGGAGCTGACCGTCGGGTGCGGTGTCAGCCCTGAGCGGCGATGAGCTCGGCGAACGGCGCCATCTTGTCGGCCGGGCTTCCCATGAACATGAATCCCGGCACGATCAGGCGATGCATACCCCAGCTGGCCGCTTCCTCGACGGCAGCGGCGGGGTCGTCGCCGAAGATGCCCGGATGAGAGCTCGTCATCTCGATCGCCTCGGGATCACGGCCGGCATCGGCGGCTGACTGGCGAGCGATGTCGAAGAGTTCTGCGATATCACCCTTGGCCGGGAAGAAGCCGTCGCCCATGCGACCGGCCCGGTCTGCCGCCGCCTTGCTGTGACCACCGATGTGGATCGGGACCGCGTTGCCGGCCGGCTTCGGGTTCGACGAGATGTTGTCGAAGTTGATGAACTCGCCGTGGAACGAGACGTCGTCGCCGGCCCAGAGCGCCCGCATGACCTCGGCATATTCTTCCGTCCGACGGGTCCGGCCCTCCCAGGGAACGTCGAGCGCCTCGAACTCCTCTTTCAACCAACCGATGCCGATGCCGAGGATGACTCGGCCGTTCGACATCATGTCGAGAGTGGCGACTTCCTTCGCGTAGGTCACCGGGTGGCGTTCGGGAAGCAGTGAGATCCCCGTGGCGAGCTTGAGCGAAGTGGTGCTGGCGGCCACGTAGGAGAGCCAAATCAGCGGATCGGGGATCGGGCTGTCGCCCGAGCCGGGCATCTTTCCGTCGGGCGCGTAGGGATAGGTCGACTCGTATCCCTCGGGGTAAAGGATGTGTTCCACGGTCCACAGCGAGTCGAAGCCTGCGTCCTCGGCTGACTTGCCGAGTTCGGCGGCTCCCGCGCCTCCGACAAACGTCATGGTGTTGGCAAAACCGATTCCGAACTTCATTACAGACTCCTCATCGACCGATCGAGAGGCTCATCCTGCCCGCTCCGGCGAGGGAACGAAACTCGGGTTCAGACCCACGTTTACGTGAACGACGAAGTGTCGATTCGAGACAGGTCGACAACCGTGCGCAGCTGCCGCGCCTTGAGCTGCAGACGCCCATCGTCGGCCCACAGCGTGATCTCCTCATCGGTCAATCCACCATGACCTCGAGAGGCGACATGACGCACGAGGAGGGCCTGGTCGGCGGACCCGCCGACATCGGGGCCGAAATGGACCACGTGATGCAGACTCGGCGTTGCACACATCCGATCGGCACGACGAATGACCGGCGGGGGCCAAACGTCGCTGGCCATGAGCGCGAGCCGGTGGTCCCACGGGCCGGGTTCGACCGGCCGCAGCCATCCACCGTCCTCGTTGCATTCGGTCACGCCATCCTCCCCGAACCGACGGTGCGGCACGAAGCGCCCATGGACCTTGGTCGCCCAACCCGGCACGACGGTGCCCTCCGGCTCGGTCGGTGGAGCAACGGCCGGCATCGGCTCATCGAGATACGTGGGGCCTTCTCTGTCACCGGTGAACATCCCGGTCGCGAGCCCCACCGTGTCGCCAGCCACGACGAGACGAGCAGTGACGGAATGCACGAGTGCGCCCACACGCTCGGTGGTCACGTCGATATCGAGCCGACCCACAGGGACTCGTCGTAGAAAATGGTGTGAGTACACGCGGGGTCGGCGTTCGGAGTCGGCCACCTCCGCACGCATTGCTGCAAACGTGAGCGCCATCAGATAGCCGCCAAACGGACTTCCGGTGCCCCAGAATTCGCCGTCGTCGATCATGCGGACGTAGCGCCCCCCGCCCTGCGACTCGAGTTCGGTGTGTTCGTCAAGCAACCACGACATATGGCAGCGGAGGGTAGGTGGCGGCGTGGGAGTATTGCGAAATGCGTACGTGTCCCACGGTCGAGACCGACCGACTCCGACTCCGCCCTCTCGAAGAAAACGACCTCGACCGGTACCACGAAATCCACTCCACTTCAGAAGTCCGCGCGTCGCTGCACATTCCCGACACCTTCTCGATCGACGATGCATGGAACCAGATGGCAGCGCAGCGCGGACAGTGGGCGTTGAGGGGGTCAGGCCAGTGGGCGGTCGAACTGAAGAACACCGGCGAGATGATCGGGCGCGCCGGCACCCACCGACCCCAACGATCTGACTGGCCGGGGATCGAATGTGGCTGGACCTTCGATCCCGCCTTCTGGGGGCACGGCTACGCCACAGAAGCCGGTCAAGCGACCGTCGAATGGGCGTTCGAGCATCACGACGTCGACGAGTTGTTCAGTGTGATCCTGCCCGCGAACGTCGCGTCGCAGGCCGTCGCCCGACGACTCGGCTTCAGCCTTCTCGAAGAACGCGTCATGTCGTTCTTCCCCGCCTCGCCTCATGGCATCTGGGTTCTGCCGCGTCCTCAATAGGCTGCGAGCCGATGGCCGCCACCACCCCCTCCGCCATATCTTCCGCTCTGCGCGATCGCTACATCGACCTCCTCATGGGGTGCCTCACCCGCGAACTCTTTCTCGACGAGGAAGCCCACGATGTCGATCTGACGGAGTGGCCGGGCGATGTTGCCGACCTTCGAGCCACGTTGCGATCCAACCAGTGGCGTCTCACCCGCCGGGGCGGCGACGCCGAAAAACGAGACGATGGCAATGACTGGCCCCCGGCAGCCGAGACCATGGTGGGACGACAGCGCCTCGCCGATGTCCGCTTCTGTGTCGATGCCGTCCTCGACGACGACGTGCCTGGTGACTTCATCGAGACCGGCGTCTGGCGGGGCGGAGTCACCATCCTCATGCGAGGAATGCTCGAAGCGTGGGGCGATCGCGATCGGCGAGTCTGGGTGGCCGACAGCTTCCAGGGACTACCGGCTCCCGACGGCGAAGCGTTCCCCCAAGACGTCGGCCACGACATGTCCGATGTCCCAACGTTGGCCGTTTCGGCCGACCGCGTCCGGGCCAACTTCGACCGCTATGGCCTCCTCGACGACCAGGTTCGCTTTCTCGAGGGTTGGTTCCGCGACACCCTTCCGAGCGCTCCCATCGACCAACTGTCGATTCTCCGCCTCGATGGCGACATGTACGAGTCGACGATGGACGCGCTCGAGGCGCTCTACCCGAAACTGAGCGTCGGCGGCTTCGTCATCGTCGATGACTACGGCGCCTGGGAACCCTGCCGCAAGGCCTGCACCGACTACCGCGAGCGCCACGGCATCACCGACGAGATCGTCGCGATCGACTGGACTGGCGTCCACTGGCGCCGCAGTGCGTGACCGATCCGAAGAAACGCCCCCGAGGAACGACATGACCGACATCTCCACCTACTACGGCCTCCTCCGGCGGGCCCACGAGATCGTGCAGCCCGATCGCTATCTCGAGATCGGGGTTCACGAGGGACACTCTCTCTCGTTCGTCCGACCGGGAACACGCGTGGTCGGCGTCGACCCCGAGCCAAAGGTCGAGACCCCACCCGACAACACCGTCATCGTTCCCGCCACCAGTGATGATTTCTTTGCCGATCCTGAGCTGGTCGGGCTTCTCGGTGGCCCGATCGATCTCGCGTTCGTCGACGGACTCCACCTCCACGAACAGACGTTGCGCGACGTCGCCAATGTCGAGCGGCACTCCCACCCCGACGGCATCATCATGATCCACGACTGCCTGCCCATCGATGCCAAGACCGCGGCCCGCGACCGCACCACCGTTGTCTGGTCGGGCGACGTATGGAAGGTGGTCGTCGCCCTGCGTCGCCACCGACCCGACCTCACCGTCACCACTGTCGACGTCGAGCCGACGGGACTCGCGATCGTCAGTGGGCTCGACCCCACCAACACGGTCCTCCACGACGACTACGACGCGATCATCGAAGAACTCGGGGGCCTCGAGTTCGACGATCTCGAGGCGGTCGGCCGCAATGAGATGCTGGGCGTCGTGCCGGGCACTTGGGATCAGGTCGAGCCGCTACTCCTGGCCGGCTGATCGCACTAGCCTGTCGCCGTTCGGCAACAGCCTCGGGAGAGCAGAATGGCGCAGACGGTCAAGGGTGTAGTGGCAATGGCGCAAGGCCAGCCGGTCACGATCGAGAACATCGTCATCCCCGACCCGGGGCCGGGCGAGGCCGTCGTGGCAATACAGGCGTGCGGCGTCTGCCACACAGACCTGCACTACCGCGAGGGCGGTATCAACGACGAGTTCCCCTTCCTGCTCGGCCACGAGGCCAGCGGCATCGTGGAGTCGATCGGCGACGACGTCACCGAGGTGGAGGTCGGCGACTTCGTCATCCTCAACTGGCGAGCCGTCTGTGGAACGTGCCGTGCCTGCAAGAAGGGCACTCCCCACCTCTGCTTCAGCACCTTCAACGCTGAGCAGAAGATGACGCTCGAGGACGGCACAGAGCTTTCGCCCGCCCTCGGCATCGGAGCATTCGCCGAGAAGACGCTGGTGGCGTCAGGCCAGTGCACGAAAGTCGACCCTTCGGCCTCGCCCGCGGCAGCAGGGCTTCTCGGTTGCGGCGTGATGGCCGGCATCGGCGCAGCGATCAACACCGGCGGGGTCAGCCGCGGTGACACAGTCGCCGTGTTCGGCTGTGGCGGCGTCGGCGACGCGGCCATCGCCGGCTCGAAACTGGCCGGCGCGTCGGTCATCGTTGCGGTCGATATCGACGACCAGAAGCTCGAATGGGCGAGGGGCTTCGGCGCGACGCACACGGTCAACTCCGCAAACGAGGACGCCGTGGAGAAGATCCAGGAGTACACCAACGGCTTCGGCGCCGACGTGTGCATCGACGCCATCGGGTTGCCACAGGTCTACAAGCAGTGCTTTGAGGCTCGCGATCTCGCCGGAACAGTAGTTCTCGTCGGCGTTCCGACACCCGAAATGGAGATCACCCTGCCGTTCCAGGAGGTGTTCGGACGAGGTGGAGCGCTGAAGTCCAGCTGGTACGGCGATTGCCTGCCGTCCCGCGACTTCCCGATGCTCATCGACCTCTACCAACAGGGCCGCCTCGACCTCGATGGATTCGTCTCCGAGACGATCTCGCTCGAAGACGTCGAAGAGGCGTTCCACAAGATGGAGCGCGGCGAAGTTCTGCGATCCGTCGTCGAGATCTGAGCCTCGTGTCGATCGAATTGGTCACCACCGACGGCGTGTTCGCGCTCGACGGCGGCGAGTGGGAAGTCACCAACAACATCTGGCTGGTCGGCGACGACCGCGAAGTGATGGTGTTCGATGCAGCCCACGATCACGAACCCATCGTCACCGCCATCAACGGCCGACGAGTCACCGCGATTGTCCTGACCCACGGCCACAACGACCACATCAATGCGGCGGAAGCGCTCCGCGACACGGTCGACGCTCCGATCCTGTTGCACGAAGCCGATCGAATGCTCTGGGACGCGGTCTACCCCGACTCTTCACCCGACCGGACCATCGAGCCTGGTTCCAAGCTGTCTGCTGGTAACCACGAGCTAGGGGTACTTCACACACCCGGACATTCACCAGGCTGTTGCTGCTTTCACGATGTAGCCGACGGACGTGTGATCTCGGGCGACACGCTCTTCTGCGGGGGCCCCGGCGCAACCGGCCGGAGCTACTCCGACGAACCCACGATCCTGCGTTCGATCAGAGATCGTCTTCTGACGCTGCCGGACGAGACGGTGGTTCATACCGGGCACGGCGACTCCACGGTCATTGCCGACGAGCGCGAACGGGTCATGGACCGCATCGCCGAACTGGGCGTCTGACTCAGACCGACAGCAGCCGGCCGCTCACCTTGACCCGGGTCCCGATGAGATCCTCGACCACGGCCGCCGCCGCAAGGGCAAGGTCGTCCACCGCCACCACGGCGCGCGCGCCGGAGTCCAGGTCGACGATTGCGCAGACGCGGGCCGGTTCCGTGCCCGCGTAGATCACCGTGTAGGTCGCAACCTCGCCTTCACCCTCGGGGGCCTCATCGAGCGGCGTCTCGTTGGTCGCGACGCGCGCCGCCTCGACCATGTCAGCGACCAACAGGCCACGGGCGGGAGCTTCGGTCGACCACACCGCCAGCGCTGGCTTCGTGAGCAGTCCGCTCACGGCAGGGACCGCGCCGTAGGTTCCGGGTTCGGCGCGTACTCGTTCGATCATGTCGACAGTCGACTGGTAGACGAAGTTGTTGAAGGGGCCACCGGCAAACGCCATGCCGCCGGTGAGCGTTGGCGTCCCGCCAGGGTCGAGTCTCAACTCGGTCTGCTGGACCCGGACCGCCACCGGGAAGCAGCTGTAGAGCTCTACGAAGTCCAATGAGGCGATCGGCCGACCCAGGTGGCTCTCCGCGGTCTCACCGAGGACACGCATCGACGGCCAACGATGAAGATCTCGGCGTCGACTCAACGACAGTGACAGCGACGACTCGAGGCCGATATGCGGGTAGACGCGCTGCGCTGGATCAACGCCCAACTCGTCGGCCAACGACGTTGAGCAGAACACCATGGCGGAAGCCTGATCCACACCCCACTGGCTGTTGTGCCACTTGTTGTACGGAAAGGCCATGGGCCGGTTGGCAGGACCAGGATCGCGGATCTCGTCGTGGGTCATCGGCGACCCGAAATCGGCCCGGGGATTGGCTACTGCGACTTCGTTGAACCTGTGCCAGATCGACGCGATGTCGTCGCGATGGGCATCGAGCGTCCATCCTTCAGCCGCGCGCCGCGCGCTGTCGATCATTGCGTATTGCTGCACCGGGGCGACGGCGCCGACCTCGATCTCAGGCCTGGCGACGATCTCACCCTGCGGCGACATGTCGAGGTCAGGTGCCAGTCCGTCCTGGTCGTGAGCCACGAGCTCAATTCCGGCCCGCCGGGCAACGTCGTCGCGATACTTGGTCTCTCCACCGCAGACGACTGCGACATCGGCCCGACCGGAACGGATCGCCTCGAGCGCATGGTTCACCAGGGTCTGTTGCGGGATCCCGACGTCGGCGGCGACGGTAAAGGCCCTCACGCCCAGCGACTCTGCGATTCGTCGACCGGCGTCGGGTAGAGCCGACAGTCCCCGCGTGGCACCCACCCAGTCGACGCGTGCCCGCACCGAGGCGCTCCCCGAGTCTTCGATCGCCGCCTCAACGGCCTTGATCATCAGACCGGTCGTGTCGAGACCAGCGCCGGGCTCCTCGTTGCGTTGACGCGCCGCGCCGACGCCGATCAGAACCGGGCTCGAAGATTCCAAACTCATCGGTGCGGAACCTAGTGCCGGTCAGGGGTTGCACTCGACTTCGGGTGGCGAGCTCGGTTCGCCCTTCGCATGGCACCCCTTCTACTGTTCTGGCGCACGTTCAGGAGAACCAGTTGACCGATTTACTTGATGCCGCGCGAGATCTTCGCTCCACACTCGATGCCGAAGGAGCGCGGGCCGAGGCCGCCGGCACGCCCATGACGGACGAGGCAGTGCGGGTGTGCAAGGAGGCCGGCCTCTACGGCGCTCTCGTGACCCGAGAGGTCGGCGGCGCCGAACTCAATGCCTCCGACAGCCTCGATGTCTTCACCGAACTCGCCCGCGCCGACGGCTCGATCGGCTGGGTGGTCATGGCGGGCAGCACCGCGACCGCCTACTTCAGCTCCTATTGCCCCGATTCGTTCACGGACGTGATGTTTGCCGACGGTGTGCCGCTCGTCGCCGGTCAGTTCGCCCCCAACGGCACCGCCGTCCCGAACGACGACGGATTCCACATCACGGGCAACTACTCGTTCGGTTCTGGCCTCGAACACGCCGACTGGGCGGGCTGCGGTTCGTTCACCGCTCCCGTCGAGGGCGATGCCGACTACATCTTTGCGGTTGTCCCCAAGAGTGAGGCCGACATCACCGGCAACTGGGATGTGATGGGCCTGCGTTCGACGGCCAGCTACGACTACGGAATCGACAGTCAGGTCTCCGCCGACCGCACCTTCTCCATGTTCGGGTTCACCCGCCACCGTGGTGGTCCACAATTTGATCTCGGCATCCTCCACCTCACCGAAATCGGCCATGCCGGGTGGGCGCTCGGAGTTGTGCGTAGAGCGATCGACGAGGCTGCTGTGATCGCCAAGACCAAGCAGCGAATGACGGGCAAGACCGGGCTCGCCGATGACCCGCGCTTCCAATACGACCTCGCCGAAGCCGAGAGTCTCTTCCGGGCCGGCGACCTCTGGATTCGCAGTTCGTTCAGCAAGGCCGAGGCATCAGCGATCAACGGCAACCCCGACCAGGCGATGGTCGGCGAGGCGCTCCAGGCCACCGCATGGTTCACGCAACAGGCCACGGAGTCGCTGCAGAAGCTCTACCGCCACATCGGCACCACGGCTCTGCGCGACGGCGCGTTCCAGCGCGCCTTTCGCGACATCCACGCGGGAAGCCAGCACGCGATGGTGAGTCCCGCCCACACGTTCGCTTTCGCCGACAGCATCCTCGGCGCCGCTCCTGACTCGGCCGTGGACTGCTGAGCCCGCCTAACTGTCGCCGGAGTACGAAACGAGCAACCCGCTGAGCGTTGCCCGCAGGGATTGCGACGACTCCGAGCGGGTCAGTCCGCGCGTGTGGCGCAGGTAGTCGAGCGACTCGAGCGAGAGGACGGCGGCGATCGATTCTTCGACTGCGGAGCGCCGCTCGGCGCCCGACGCTGCGAGTTCGGTCGCGAAGTGATGGGCCACCTGCTCGATGGCGCGAGCGGCCATATCGCGTCGATGCGTGGCGATGATGGGCTCGACCGGTGCGAGCATCTGTCCGACGCGAAATGGGAACTCGGTGACTTCGTAGAGTTCCTGACGGTTTTCGATGATCGCGTCGATGCGGTCATCGAGCGACCCTTCGCCAATCGCGCTGATCAGCAGATAGTCGTAGATGGATCGAAACTGACGCTCCACCGTCACCCGGTAGAGCTCGTCGAGGTCCTCGAAGTAGCGGAACACGCTTCGATGCGACACACCGGAACGTTCTGCCACGAGCGCGACCGATGGCCGAAGCTCCCCTTCGCGATAGATCGTGAGCAGCGCGTCGACCACACGATCGCGGTTCTGGTCACGTCTCGCTCGCCGGCCGTCGATCGTCGGCAGTGCGTCGGCGTTCACCGGTGGCCGGGCGCCATGTAGAACCAGAACGGGAAGGGAACCCCCTGATCACCGAGCGACTTTCGAGCCGCCAGGATGACCTTTCCGGCCTCGGTCTCGTCGAAGAACCAGTTCTCGATCGCGCGTCCGCTGCCCAGCGGACCCGTGACCAACTCGACTGCGGCTTCCTCGTAGTAGGTACGGATGTCGTGACATACCGCGACCGTGTTCTTCCCCGGCAACGCTGCCTCGCTGAGAGGGACGCCGGCGGCGACGCGCTCGAGCGCCTCGAGCGCATCTGGAATCGTGTCGGCGTCGATGACTCGCCCCACCGTGGTCACGCCGCGCCGTTCGACGATGCGGTCATAGGCCTTGCGGATGCCTCGAGCCTCAGCGACGACGGCTGAGGCGCCGGCGTCGTAGGCCGGCGGCAACTGGCACGACACGGCATCGGTGCTTTCCTCTATGACCACCGGGTGGCTCTCGAGCACCGGGCCCGACGTCGCGTCGAGCAGCGCGAAGGCGCGCGCGAGCACGTCGTGCTGGAATTCGGGATCACTGGGTTTGCCCAACGGACGCCCCAGTGGGAACTCCCCGTGGAGAGTCCGAGGTGCGGCGATCTTCTCGGCGACGTCACGCATCGATGCCAAGGTGACGGTGGCGATGCCTGCGGCCTCGATGACATGGGCGAGCACACACACGGTGCGCGTGCAGAGCGGTCAAACGGGTGTGAGCAACACCACGTCGACGCCATCGGCCTTGAGCTGCGCGGCGGCCGCGGGTCCGGAGTCGTGGATGATCGTGGCCACGTCGTCGGGCTGGTTGCCTGCGAACGAGTAGTGCGACTCGGCGACCGACCCGATCACACCGCGTTCGGCGAGCTCCTCAAGACGGTCGATGGGGAACACGACGTTGAGATCTTCGGTGAAGCCGGCACGATCGAAGTTGGGGCTCCAGTGACCCAGCACGAGGTCACGCGCCTCCCGCGGAATCACTCGATAGCTGGTGTCGCTTTGGGTGAATCCATCGTCAGTCGCCCGGTGGAGCGCGGCCGAGGTGACGATCGCCACCTTCGCCTGCGAGAGTGGGACGGGAGTGACGAAGGCCGGATCGGCGAAGTCGGGAGCGGGCAGGCTGCCCGAATGTGATCGCATTGCTGCATCGCCTGACATCTGGATCCTTCTGTGGTCGGAACCCAGACCCTACATATGGCAGTTCCGCTGCCACAAGTTTAGGGGACGTGCAGCGCTACTTCTGAGCCGACCCTCGCGCCTGGATCGCCTGGCGGCTCCCGGCCAAGCGATCGGCATCGAACCCGCCCGACTCAGACCATCGCCGGTTGACCTCATTCTCGACCATGAGAGCATCGCCCGCAGATACGGCGTGGGTAGCCCAGTAGAGACGCTTCATCGCCGCGGAAGCAGCGGCGGGAACGGTCGCCATGTCGCGTCCGAGGGCGAGGGCCCGGTCGACGAGATCGCCGTGGGCGACCACCTCGTTGACGAGGCCCCACTCGAGCGCTTGCTCGGCGTGGAGGTAGTTGCCCGTGAAACTCATCTGTCGGGCTCGACGTACGCCGATGGAACGAGGCAGCTCCACGGAAAGCCCCCACCCCGGGAGAATGCCGACTCGGGCATGGGTGTCGGCAAACGAGGCGCGCTCCGAGGCGATCAAGAAGTCGCAGGCCAGGGCGATCTCGAGACCACCGGTGACCGCCGGTCCGTTCACGGCACCGATGACCGGCGTTGTCATGTCGGGCGGAAACGGATGCCCGTCATCGGCCCCCGAGGAGATCTTCCCGCCGGACTCGAGTTCTTTGAGATCCAGACCAGCGCAGAACGCCGGGTCGGCGCCGGTCAGCACGATCGCCCTGATGTCCTCGCGCTCGTCGAGCGACTGCATCGATGCTCGCAGCCCTCCGAGCAGGAGCGAGTTGAGGGCGTTGCGGCTCTCGGGTCGGTTCATCACGACCAGGGCGACATTGCCCTCGGTCCCGGTCTCGTCGATCTCGATGTGCAACACGTCGTCCATGCCAATGAGGCTAGGACTCTGGCTGAGCGAGGTCGAGACCGAGCGCAATCAGTTCGGCCCGACAGGCCGCGGCGGTCGAGAAGTGGACGGTTGCGAACCCGAGCGCGGCCGCGGTCGCGATATTGGCGGCGCTGTCATCGATGAAGACCGCGTGGGCGGGATCCACTTCGTGGCGGCTGCACAGCAATCGAAAGATTGCGGGATCAGGCTTGACCACACCCTCACGTCCGCTGATCACCAGCGCCTCGAAGTAATCCAGGAACGGCAAATGGGGTTCGGCCGCGGCGAAAGTGTCGCTCCCCCAGTTGCTCAAGGCGAGAAGCTTCACCGGGCCTTCCGCCAGCTCGGAGAGGATCTCTACCGACTGGTCGAGGATTGCACCGAGCGTCTCGGGCCAACGGTCGCGAAACGCATAGATGAGGTCGCGATGGTCTGGATGGCGATGGGCGAGAGCGTCCGTCACCTGCGCGAGGGGGACACCGCGGTCGAGGTCGGCGTTGACATCGAGCGTGAGGATTTCGTCGAGGAAGTGTTGCAGATCGGCCTTGTCGGGAATCAACTTCTCGAAGAGGAAGCGACGGTCCCACTCGACCAGAACATTGCCCAGATCAAAGACCACGCAGTCAATCGCCACGACTGCACAATACGGCCTACCATCCGGGTCCGACTCGAAGCGGAAACAGAGGACTCCAATGAAGAACAACATCGGTCTGTTCATCACCAAGCGCGCCCAGCTCACACCAAAGACTGAAGCGGTCATCGATGTCACGAGCGGACAGCGCCAAACCTATGTCCAGCTCAACGATCGCTGTAACCGCGTCGCCAACGGAATGACGGCCGGCGGTCTGGCTGTCGGCGATCGAGTCGCGACCCTCTTGATGAACGGATCAGAGTTCGTCGAGACGTTCTTCGGCGCCGCGAAGGCGGGCGGCGTAATCGTTGCGCTCAACTGGCGGCTCGTCGCCGACGAACTGTCGTTCATCCTCACCGACTCGGGCGCGACCACCATGGTCTTCGGCACCGCGTTCAACGACGTGGTTACCGAGCTCCAGTCGCGCGGTACCGACGGCACGCAGATCACCAACTGGATTCACGTCGGCGACGCCACCGACCGGCCGGACTTCGCCGTGGGCTATGAGGACCTCCTCGCGCGGGCCTCGGCTGACGAACCCGAGGTAACGGCGTGCGACGACGACCTCCTGTTCATCATGTACACCTCGGGCACCACGGGTCTTCCCAAGGGCGTCATGCACACCCACACGACCGCGCTCTGGTCGGTCATCACCGGCAACACCACCGCCGATGTGCGCTACGGCGACCGTTACCTGATCTGTCTCCCGCTCTTCCACGTCGGCGCGCTCAACCCGATGCTCAGCACGATCCAGAAGGGCGGCTCCGCGATCATCATGAGCGAGTTCGATCCGGTGAAGATCTGGGAGGTCTTCGCGGAAGAGAAGATCTCCGTGACGCTCGCCGTCCCCGCGATGCTGAACTTCATGCTCCTCACCTACGACAAGGAGAACCACGACATCTCAGCGTTGCGTTGGTGCATGAGCGGCGCCGCGCCAGTGCCGCCTTCGTTGATCGAGACCTACGCAGCCATGGGCATCGAGATCCATCAGGTCTACGGGCTCACCGAAACCTGCGGCCCGGGCTGCCTCATTGCACCCGAGGACGCGATCGAGCGGGCCGGCAGCACCGGGAAGGCCTTCTTCCACACCGACGTGAAGGTCGTCGACGAGGACGGCAACGAGTGTGGCGCCAACGAGTCAGGCGAGGTCTGGATCAAGGGCCCCCACATCATGACCGGCTACTGGAATCGGCCAGAAGCGACAGCCGAGACGATCACCGCCGATGGCTGGTTGAAGACCGGCGACGTCGCGATCATGGATCCCGAAGGATTCGTCTACATCCAGGACCGCGTGAAGGACATGATCATCTCGGGCGGAGAAAACGTGTATCCAGCCGAGATCGAAAACGTCATCATGGCGATGGAGGGAGTCACGGAGGCCGCGGTCATCGGGATCCCGAGCGAGAAGTGGGGCGAGTCTCCGCTCGCCATCGTCGTGAAGTCCGAAGAGTCGATCACTGCCAAAGACGTACTCGAGCACTGCGACGGCAAGCTCGCTCGCTTCAAGATGCCGAAGGACGTCGAATTCACTGACGTCATTCCCCGCAACCCCACGGGCAAGGTGCTCAAGCGAGTCCTGCGCGACGAATACGCGGAGAAGACCACGCAGTGAGTGGGCGTCTGGCCGGTCAGGTCGCCGTCATCACGGGGGGCGGAGGCGGTATTGGCGAGGCCTACTGTCAGCGCTTCGTCGAAGAGGGCGCCAAGGTGGCGGTGGTCGACATCGGCCGCGAGCAGGGCATCGCCGTGGCCGAGTCGCTGGGCGCCGATGCGATCTATGTGCACTGCGACATCGCCGACGAGGCGTCGGTCGACGCGTGTCGCGACGCGGTACTCGATGCGTTCGGCACAGTCGACTCCCTGGTCAACAACGCGGCCCTCTACGGCGAACTCGATCTCGGCGACAACAGTGTCGAGTATCTGCGCCACGTCTACGACGTCAACGTGATCGGTCAGTGGCTGATGTGTCGAGCCTTCGCTCCGACCATGGTGAAAAAGGGACGCGGGCGGATCATCAACATCGGCTCGATCGCCGGTTACCTCCCGCTGGGAGCATTGGGCGGGGCGGGGGATCCCGAGACATGGTCCCTGAGCTCGTACTCCTACCAACAGACCAAGTTCGCTGTGCTCGGATTGACCCGACAGCTGGCGGGCGAGCTCGGAAAGTACGGCGTCACGGCCAACACGATCGCTCCGGGTCTCGTCATGACTCCGGCCACCGACAAACAGGTGCCGGGCGGTTTCGATCAAGTGTTCGCCGACATGTCGGCCACAAAACGCAACAGCCAGGCCGAGGACATGTGTGGTCCGGTCGTCTTTCTCGCCAGCGACGAGAGCGCCATGGTCAACGGTCAGGTCATCTGCGTCGACGGTGGCAACGTCATGCCGACGTGACCCGAGCCCTCGTCATCGGTGGCACCGGGCCAACCGGTCCACCGATCGTCGCCGGCCTCGAGAGCAGGGGTCACGACGTCACGATCTGCCACACCGGCGGACACGAGGTCGACGAGGTCGCGCATCTCCCTCACATTCACTGCGACGTCCGTGACCGAGACGAACTGGTCGAGGCGATAGGCGGCCAGCAGTGGGACATCGCCGTGGTCACCTACGGCCGTTTGCGGACGATCGCCGAGGTGCTGGTCGGCAACGTCGGTCACTTTGTCTCCATCGGTGGCGGGCCCGCGCTCCGCGGCTACTTCGACCCGTGGGCCCACTCCCCTCCCGGCCTGCCCCTTCCAACCCCGGAGTCGGCACCGACGGCCGGGGAAGAGGACGACGGGAAGTCGTACCGGATCGCTCGCACGGAGCAGTACGTCTTCGAACACCACCCGACCGCGACACACTTCCGGTACCCCTACGTCTACGGTCCTCGCCAGCTGGCTCCTCGCGAGTGGATCGTCGTCAAACGCATTCTCGACCGCCGACCACACATCATCGTGGCCGACGGCGGCCAGTCGGCCCACAGCTTCGGCTACGTCGAAAACCTGGCTCACGCGATCCATCTCGCGGTCGATCAACCCGAAGCCGCGGCCGGACGCATCTTCCACGCCGGCGACGACGAGCTACTGACGGTGCGCCAAGTCGTTGAGATCTGTGCCCTCGAACTCGAACACGATTGGGAGATCGTCTCCATGCCCGCCGAGCTGGCCATTCCGGCTCGACCGTTGATGATGCAGCCGTCTACGCACCACCGAGCGTTCGACACCAGCGCTCTGCGCCACGTGCTCGGCTACCGAGACGTCGTCCCGGCCCGGGAGGCCGTCGCTCGAACGGCGCGTTGGCTCGCCGAGAACCCCCACCCACCGGGTGACATCGTCGAACGGATCATGGAAGAACCATTCGACTACGAGAACGAGGACCGCCTCATTGCTTGGTGGAAGTCGGCGGTGGGTGCGGCACCAGAAATCGAGTGGCCGACGCCGCCCGGCTATGGGCTGTCCTACTCGGGGCCCGGTACGAGCTACGAGCGTCCCGATACTCGCATCTGAGTCACTCGACGCGGCTCGACAGATACGCACCGAGCAGCACGATCATGGTGCCGATCACTGCCGCAATCGTGACGGTCTCGTCGCGAAAGGCGACGCCGAGGGCGATCGAAATCACTGGGATCACATACGTGACGAGCGACGCTCGGACCGCGCCGACCCGACCCGTGAGATTGCCCATGAAGACGAACGCCAGGCCGGTGCCACCGGCGCCGACCACGAAGCACGCAATCAGCGAGTCCCACGCGAAGCTCGATTCCGGCACTCCGACCAGCCCGTAGGGCAGCGTGAGCACGGTCGCGACGCCGAGGGCACGGGTGATGACCGGTAGAGATCCGTGTCGTTGCTGGAGTGGTCCGGCGATGTTTACCGCCACACCGTAGGAGACAACGGCGAGCACCAGGATGCCCACACCGACGGCGTTGGTGCCGGCCGTCGATGCTTCTGGAATCCCGATGCACAGGATGCCGATCAGACCGACGCCCACGCCCGCCAGTCGGCGCGGGCCGGTCGGCGTGTGGAAGATCGACCACGAGATGAGCACCGTCATCAAGGGCATCCCCGCGTTGAGCATTCCGGCCACCGACGAATCGAGCCACTGCTGCGCGATCGGGAACATCGTGAGCGGGAACGCCATCCAGGTCACGCCGAGAAGCACGACCTTCGGCAGGTCCTCGCGAGGGATTGCCCGCCGTGAACTCCGCAACGGCAGGAGGGCCAGGCACCCGAACCCCACGCGGAGAAACGTGACCACGCCGGGCTCGAATGCGTCGAGCCCGATCGCCATGAACAGAAACGACCCGCCCCAAATCACCGCTGCGCCGAGCATGAAGCCCCAGTCGAGCGGAGCGAACGGGGTGTCTTCGGGGCGTAGCTCCGTGGCGGTCACCGCCGCACGCTACCGGTCAGAACTGTCGGGACAGGGCCGATCGCTCGGCCCCGCACTCACTTCCGGCCACGCAACCCTCGACGTGGTCGTTCACCAGACCCATCGCCTGCATGAACGCATAGACCGTGGTCGGGCCCACGAAGCTCCATCCCCGTTTCTTCAGATCTTTGGCGATCGCCGTCGACGTCGGCGTCGTTGCGGGCGCCGGGAACTCGCCGTCACGATCGCCCTCCGGTTCGGTGGGCTCCCAGCTCCAGAAGTAGGCCGCGAGCGAGCCACGCTCATCGGCCAACTCCAGGGCACGGTTCGCGTTGTTGATCGCCGAACGAATCTTGCCCTCGTGACGAACGATCCCTGCATCGTCGAGCATTCGCAGCACATCGGCTTCGCCGAACTTCGCGACCTTCCGCGGATCGAAACCGGCGAAAGCCGATCTGAAGTTCTCGCGCTTTCTCAGGATCGTGATCCAGGACAACCCCGACTGGAATCCTTCGAGACAGATCTTCTCGAAGAGTCGGGTGTCGTCGACGACCGGACGACCCCACTCGTTGTCGTGATACTCGACATAGTCATCGGCCGTTCCCGGCCACCAACAGCGGGTGACGCCGCGCTCGTCGGTCTGTAACCACTCGCCACTCATCCCCATACCAACATCACGCCGAACACAAGTGCCGCGATCGAACCGAGAAGGCCGACGGCTCCCGTGATGCCTCGAATGGCGGGTGACCCGGTGAGCGAGTGGACAGCCGCAGCCGAGCCGGTCGCGGCCACGACCAACAGCTTCACCGCCAGGGTGACGTGGTACGCCGTCGAACGATCGCCGACCTCGATCTCGGCGAGGTTCCAGATCCCGGTGAGCACGACGAGGGCAAAGAACGGCCACGCCACCCGGCCGAACCGGTTTGCAGCCAGGCGCGGAGCTTCGGGAGAGATGTTGCGCAGCACCGGTACGAGCGCACCGAGCACGACCTGACCGCCGACCCAGACGCACGCGGCGAGAAGGTGCAGCGAGATCCGGAGCGTGTCGAGGTCGAAGTCGTTCACGTCAGTGTCGCCAGACGGGCGGTCGCCCTCGCGAGCAGGTCGGCGAAGAGATCGCCTCCACTCTCCGCCGCCAACATCTCGGGGTGCCATTGCACAGCGACCACGTCGGACTCGACTCCTTCGATTGCTTCGATCAGACCGTCGGGCGATGTCGCGACCACGCGCAGACCTTCGCCGATCTCCCCGATCGCCTGATGATGCAGCGAGTTGACCTTCATCGTGCCTTCGCCGTAGATCGCGGCGAGTCTGCAGTCGGCCGTGACGTTGACATCGTGGCGATGCAGCCGAGGCGCGGGCGCCATCTCGGCATACGTCGGATGCTCGTTGCTCCCCTCGGCCTGCACCTCCTGACGGAGGTCACCGCCCAGGGCGACGTTGAGCACCTGCGCACCCCGGCAGATCCCGAGAATCGGCAAGCCCCGCTGCAAAGCGGAGCGGGTGACGGCAAGGTCGAACGCATCTGATCCAGGGTTCGAGTGCACGCTCGAGGTGTTGGGGTGGCCGTAGGACTCGGGCGCCATGTCGTGGCCACCTGAGAGGACCACCGCATCGACGATGTCGAGCAGCTCCTCGATCTCGTCACCGTCCACGTGAGCGGCGACAAGCGGCAGTCCACCGGCGCGGCGAACCGACTCGGTGTAGTCGGGGGCAATCGTCAGGAGATCCGTTTCGCGATCGAGTGCTGTCTTCAGCTTCCTTCGCCACGGGGTGACGAGGACTCGAGGTCGGCCCATTCAGACCGCTCGCTTGGTAAGGGCCAGGCCGTTGGTCCGCATGATCTGCTCGATCTCCTCCGTGTTGAACTCGTGGAGGTCGTCGATGAAGTCGGTGGGCTCGGGAAGACCCTCAGCGTGAGGCCAGTCGGATCCGAACAGCATGTGGTCGGCGCCGATCTTGTCGCGCAGGTCAACGAGGTCGTCCTCGTAGTAGGGCGAGACCCACACTTGGCGCCGGAAGACCTCCATCGGGTCCTCGGCGAACATGTGCTTCTGCTGGCTGTAGGTCTTCTCGAACTTCTTGACGAGAGGCTGGACCCACTCGGAGCCGGTCTCGATGGTGGCCACACGAATGTTGGTGTGTTCGCTGAGGACGTTCTCGGCAATGAGCGAGGCGAGTGCATCGCTGATCGGGGAAAAGGTCAGGAGCGACTTGAAAGCGTTTTGACGGAACGACTCGAAGGAGTCGGTCATGCCCCAGTAGTCGCTCATGAACTCGTAGCCGGAGTCACCCGAGTGCATGGCCAGAGTGATGCCGTGCTGGTTCATCTTCTTCCAGAACGGATCGTGGGCGGGGTGTCCGAGCGAGCGCCGGCCGCCGTTTCCGTCGGGCACAGAAGACGGACGCATGTTCACGACGCGCACGTCTCGCTCGATCATCCAGTCGAGTTGGTCGAGCGCCCAGTCGACGTCGGCCAGGGTGATGTAGCCCGCGGTGAAGATGCGATCCTTGTAGTTGAGGCCCCAGTCATCCTCGACCCACTTGTTGAAGCCGGCAAACGCAGCGAGCATCGCCTCGGTGTCGTGCTCGAGTGACGACTCCATGCCCACGCCTAGCGTGGGAAACATGAAGCACGACTCCAGGTTCTGACGGTCCATGACCTCGAGACGAGCGTCGCGATCGCGGTACTCGGCCGGGATCGGCACGAGCTCGCCGAACGCTTCGACGATGTTGTCCTTGGCCACCTTGCCGCGGAAGTAGTCGTCGAGGCACCCGGGGCGAGCCACGGGATCGAACGTCGGGTTCGGAATGAAACGGTTGACCTTGCCACCGACCAAGAGCCGCTTGCGGCCATTGATCTCGGCCCATTGCATGCACCGCTTGTGCATCTTCGGGTCGACGTGGCGCGTGAACGCGTCTTCCGCTTCGTAGTAGTGGTTGTCGGCGTCGAACGCCTGATAGTCGAGAGCAGCCATGCGTCGACCCTACGGCCCCGAAGCGCCGCTAGTGAAACGCGTCGGCCACGCGGCCCCCGTCGTTCATCACGCCACGAACGCCGAGGCGATCAGCGTCGAAGTGGCCGGTTTCGTTGAGCGAGATGAAGCGCTGCTTGCCGTCGGCGTCGACGTTGACGCGACTAATCGAGGCGTAGTCGACGCTGAGGGGGAAGAAGCCGACGTTCGGGCCGGCCACAGCCCCCAAAATGATGCGGATCACTCCGCCGTGGCAGGCCACGACCACCCGCTCGCCGCGAGGCTGCGACACGAGATCGGCCCAGGCGGACTCGACGCGAGCCTTGAACGTGGCCGGGTCGTCCCAACCGAGGCCGTCCCAGTCCTGCGCCATGATCTTGTCCCAGTAGGCGCCACCTTCGGTGTGAACGATCTCGGTCGGGTAGTACGACGACGAGAAACGATCGACCTCATCGAGGTCGTCGATCACTTCATTGGGGTGGCCGAGGACCGACATCAGCGGCTCGACGGTCTCGATCGCTCGGGCCTTCGGGCTGGTGACCACGGCATCTATGGACTCATGGCCCAACCACTCCGAGACTCGCTCGGCCTGCCACCTGCCGATTTCGTCGAGGCCCGGATTCGCGATCCCGTCGACATCAACCGCAGTCTGCGGACGCCCGTGGCGCACAATGATCATCTCCATGCGCCGCACGGTAGGACGCCACTTCGTTCTGGTCGAACCCAGACTCGGAAAGGAGCGATCCCCTCGACCAGAACGAAAGAAACGGGTCTTGTGACTAGGGTCGTCGGCATGACGATGATCGATGAGCTGGCCGCCGCGGCAATCCGGGAAGAGGCCGCAGCAGGGCTGGAACCGGTCGTGGATCTACGACGAGCGATCCACCGCGAGCCCGAGCTCGGTATAGCCAATCCGGTGACAATCGGGCGAGTGGGCGACGCGTTGGCCGATCTTCCGCTCGAGGTGCACCGCGGCGAGGGCGAGATCACCTCGATGTGGGCCGACCTGAAGGGTTCCTCCGACGGGCCGATGGTGCTGCTTCGAGCCGACACCGACGCGCTGCCCATGACCGAGGACACGGACCTCGAGTTCAAGAGCGAGATCGAGGGTCGGGCTCATGCCTGCGGCCACGATGCTCACACCGCCATGCTGGTCGGCGCCGCTCGAATCCTCGCCTCGCGGCGCGACGACTTTGGCGGCACCATCCGCTTCATGTTTCAACCGGGCGAGGAGGGAATGGGTGGAGCGGCGCTGATGATCAAGGAGGGCGTGCTCGAGAATGTCGACGCGGCCTATGCACTCCACATCACGCCGAACTGCCCGAGCGGATTCATCGCCGGCCGCGCCGGCGCGTTCATGGCAGCCGCCGATGTGTTCCGAATCACTGTCAACGGTGCCGGCGGACATGCGTCGACGCCGCACTTCACCACGGACCCCGTCACGATCGCCGCCCACATCGTCACCGCGATACAGACCATGGTCACCCGCGAAGTCCACGCATTCGAGCCCGCGATCGTGACCATCACTCAGATCCAGGCGGGCACGACGACCAACGTGATTCCCGAGAAGGCCCATCTCGCCGGCACCATTCGCAGCATGGCGGCGCATACGCGAGATCAGGTCCACCTCGCCGTCGACCGCATCGCCCACAGTGTTGCCGCAACGTTCAACGCCACCGCCGAGGTCACCATCGAGAAGGGCTATCCGGTCACCGTCAATCATGCGGGCCCGGTCGATCTCGTTCGGCGGGTGACCGAGTCGGTCCTCGGTGAGAACAGGTTCCTCGAACTCCCGTTCCCCGTGATGGGAGCCGAAGACTTCAGCTACCTCCTCGAGAAGGTGCCTGGCGCGATGAGTCTTCTCGGCGTGTGTCCTGACCACATCGAGAACTCGCTGGAGGCGCCCGCCTGCCACAGCAACAAGATGATGCTGCACGAACCGGCGATGGCCAATGGCATGGCCATCCACGCCGGCACCGCGCTCGCCGCGCTCGAGGAGCTCCGCAACGCCTAGCCAGTCGTCCCGCTGCCCGCTACGACTCGGCAACCTGACTGAACCCTGCGACTAGAGGCCGTAGATCGCCGCCGCGGTGTCGTGCAGAACCTTCTTCAGCGTCGCATCATCGAGCGAAGAAAGTGCGCCGGTCGCGTAGTCCCTCGGAAATTGCGCCGGCGTAGCCGGGCCCGGATGCTGGCAGGTCGGGTGCGGGTAGTCGGTCTCGAACATGATGTTGTCGGGGAACTGCTCGATGGCGAAGCGAGCGGCCTCCTGCTCGAACCAGAAGCAGCCGTAGATCTGGCGGCGGAAGTACTCCGAAGGCAGAAGGTCGTACTCGGGGTGCTCGACGCGGACTCCGCCGTTTTGCCACTGCCAGTCGAAGGACTCCATCGCGCCGGGAATCCAACCGGCGCCCGACTCGACCGACACGAGCTTGAGATCGGGGAAGCGATGGCACACGCCCCCGAAGAGCAGGTCGGCGATGCAGCGCATGTTGTCGAGAAAGATCAACGACGACACTTTGGCGAAGTTGGTCATCCATCCCATGTTGGCGGTGTCCTGGAACTGTGTGCCCATCGACCCACCGCCGACGTGGAAGCTCACCGACACTCCGGCCTCTTGGGCCAGCGCCCAGATGGGATCCCAGTGGGTCGAGGCGAGGGGCTCGATGCCGTGGTCCTGCGGCTGGTTGCAGAAATTGATCGCCTTGTGACCAGCTTCGATGCCTCGAGTGATTTCCTCGAGCGCGAACTCCATGTCCCAGAAGGGAACTGCGGTGACGCCGATCAGGCGATTCGGGTCGGCTGAGGTCCAGTCGGTGATCCAGTCATTGAACGCTCGCACGCAGGCCCGTACGACGTCGGGCTCGCCCATCTTCATGAAGTAGGCATTCCCGAAGCCACCGACGTTGGGATAGAGGACCTGGGCCTGGATGCCCTGCTCGTCCATGAACTTGAGCCGTTCATGGCTGTCGTACATCGAGGGATGGATCTCGTCGAACGTCGCCGGCACTTTCAACGGCATGAGGCCGTCGAACCCGGCCATTGAGTAGTAACCGGGCGCGCCGAGACGATCGCCCGCGCACATCCAGACGTCCTGACCATCGATCCGTTCGATGTGGGGAACCCGGTCGTGCATTGCCGCTGGAGTGCGGGCCGTCCAGACATCGGCTGGCTCGGTCACATGGGTGTCGACGTCGATGATCTCGAAACGGTCGAAGAGGTCGGGTGCGGGTTCCGTGGAGGTCACGGGTACAACACTCGCGCCGCTCCCACGGCGAGTGCCATTCCGACGACCTGCATCAGGAGAAACATCGGCGCGGAGGCCGGGTCGATTCCTGCGAACGTGTCGGACAGCGTTCGGCTGAGCGTCACGGCAGGGTTGGCAAACGAGGTCGATGACGTGAACCAGTAGGCGCCGCCGATGTAGGCCGCCACCGCACCTGCGGCCAGGTGGTCACGCCCACTGCGCACGAGCGTGAAGATGAGAAGAACGAGTCCGAACGTCGCGACGACTTCAGCGAGGTAGCGGCCAGAGCCGTCGCGCACCTGCGTGCTGATGTTGATGGCGTCCAACTCGAACATGAGGTTGGCCGCGATCACACCGACTGCACCGCCGGCGACCTGGGCGACCACGTAGGGAGCGACATCGCTCCAGGGCCGGTTACCGAGCCACGCGTCGGCAATCGTCACTGCTGGGTTGAAATGAGCGCCGCTCACCGGACCGAACATCAAGATGATCGCGTAGAGCACTCCTGCGGTTGCCGCCGCGTTGGCAAGGAGTTGCAGGCCGACGTCGTCCACGGCCGTGAGGTTGGTCGCCATGATCCCGGACCCGATGACACCCGCGAGTAAGAACGCTGTTCCGATGAATTCGGCAAGAACCCGTCGCCCCATTTCATGTCTCATGATTGCTTTGCGCTGCTCCCCGACTCATCTTCTGCCTCGCGGCTCGGCTTCGCGAGAACGGACTTGGCTGTTGCCAAAAAGGCTCGGGCCCGGCCGGCGTATTCCGTCGACCGGGCCCCAGTTTCCCTGGAGGGGGACGGGAGCAAAGCTCCCGGATCGATGCCACTCGGCCCTGCATCCGTGCGACATCCAACCCACGGGCGACCTTAGTGCATGGCACAAGGAATTTTCCAATACACAGCAAACGAACTGCAACACAACAGCAAACTTCTGTGGATATCGGCTCAGAAATTCGTCCATCCATAGGCACTGCCGCGCCGTTCGCGCTGCCCGGTTCCTGAGAATGCGTCAGCCACGTTGCGATATGCCGACAATGACCGAAGGAACTCGATTGTCGGAAGGATCGCTTCGAGCTCGCCCTCCTCGATTCGTCGCAACACATCGGTGGGACGTTCCCACCACGCATCCGTAAGTTCCATTTGATCGGCAACCACATCACCGCCTCGATATCGGGCGAGAAAGAAATGGGTGTCGTAGCGGCGAGGCGAATCTTCAGGCGTGATCCAGTGCCCAACGTGCGGAAAATCGATCGGATCGATCGGGCCTGAACCCGCGATGTCGAGGCCCACCTCCTCCTCGGTCTCGCGGATCGCCGCGTGGAGGAATGCGGCCCCGTTCTCCCCCGCCATGTCCGGCACGACAGCACTCGGGACGAGTGCTCGCGCCTGCGGTCCGTGGTCACCCGGGTCGACTCCACCACCGGGAAAGACGATCATGCCGCCGACGAAGACCGATCCGGGGCGACGGCGTCCGATCACGACATGGAGGTCTGGGCGATCATCGACGACGAGCACCGAGGCCGCCGGCAGCGCCGGAACCGTCATGTGTCGTAGAACTCGCCGGCATTGACCAGCAGCCGTTGCCCCGTGATCATGCTCGATCGGTCGCTGGCGAAGAACACGGCGGACTCGGCGACGTCGGCGTCGGTCGGCATCTTGCGAAGGGCCATCCCCTGGGCAATCTCGTCGCGCACCTCTTCGGCGGTGCAGCCGCGTTCCGATGCCTGCCAATCGCAATACATCTTCACGTTGGGGCCCCACATCCACGTGGGGATCACGGTGTTGACACGAATTCCCTGCGGGCCGAGTTCGGCGGCCATGTCACGGGCCATCGCGAGGAGCGCCGACTTCGCCGATGCGTACGCCGACTGGGGAATGACATCGACCGGCTTGAGCGACGCCTGCGAGCCGATGAGCACCACCGATCCCCCGCCACGGGCGTCGAACGCGGGGGTTACGGCCCGAACAACGTGGACTGCGCCGAGCACGTTGACCTCGAGGTTCTTCAACAAGGTCTTGTCGTCGAGGTCAGCGAACGGCGCATGGGCCGAGTCGAGCGCGGCGACATTGATCACCGCATCGAGACCACCAAAGCGGTCGGTGGCGACGGCCACCGCGGCATCGAGCGATGCCTGGTCCATGATGTCGGCCGAGGCCGCGGCGACCCGGTCGCCAGTCGGATCGAGCGCTTCGGCGGCCGCCACGAGTCGCTCTTCGTTGCGGGCCACGATGACGACATTGGCGCCGTCGCGAAACGCCGCCGCCGCGCACGAGTAGCCCAAGCCGGGGCCGACGCCGATGACCATGACTGTCTTGCCTTCGAGAATCATGTTGGCGATCCTGCCACGCGTTCAGGGACGTGCCCATTCGACGGGGACCGGCTCGTCGGCACAGCTCGTGTCCAGGGTCCGCGCCGGATCAGCGACGAACAGTTGCACGACTTGGGCTATGCACTCGCTTCCGAACCAGATGCCGTGGCCCCGGCCGCCTTGCTCGATCGCGGTGTGGTTGGTGAGTCCCTCGGCGGCGCGGTCGGCAAATGCGGCCGGCGTGACCGGATCGAACGATCCCGACAGCAACAGGGTCGGGATCGAGCTCTCCACCTGATCATCAGCAGTGTCGGCAGCGAGACTTCGCTCCCACTCAGTACACGCCGGCGACAGTCCCGCAGCGGTGATCGCCGAGCCGAACCCGCCACTTTCCTCGCCCGGGCCATCGGTGAACGGCAGCCGGTCGTGGCACTGCACGGCGAAGTACGTGCCCTCATCGTTGGCCCGCTGTGACGAGATCAGCGTTCTCGCGCCGTTTCGGGCCAACCACCGAGCCGACGCTGCATCACGATCGTCGAGACCGCCGATCACGGCAGGGAGAAACCGGAGCTGACTCTCCTGATAGAGGAACAAGAAGGCGAACTCGGCTGCCCGTTGTCCGTCGAGAACGACATTGATCCCGGTCGAATACCCGATCTCATTCGCCGTGAGTGGAATGACCAGCGGCTCATCGTCGAGCTCGCGCATGACGCGCTCGAGCGTCGAGCGCACGGAACCGTCGTCCAGGTACGAGCGACAGAGCGACGTGGCCGCGCACTCCGAATCGAGATGATCCAGTGCAGCTTCGGCCGACTCGAAGAGCGCCCTGTCGACGTCGAGTTCCGGGGGATAGACCCCATCGAGCACGACACCGGCCACTGCCGACGGCGCGTCGCGGAGAATCTCCAGACCGATCGTCGAGCCGTAGCTCACGCCGTAGACCACCCAACGTCCGTATCCGAGCCCCGCCATCACCTCGACCACGTCGGCGGCGTGAGCCTCGCTGTCGGTGTTCTGCAGCACGATGTCGTCGTCGAGACGTCGGGCGCAGTCGTCGTAGGCCTCGCCGGCGACGATCGCTCCCTCCCCCGACGTGGAGGCGAGCACACGTCCGAGCGCATCGACGATCTCCGGACAGTCGAAGTCGGGGCCGACAAAGCCTGTTCCGCGCTGATCGACGAAGACCTGTGTGAATGGCTGTTGCGGAAACCACGAACCGAGCTCAGAGCTGGACCCTCCGGGGCCGCCCTGCAGAACCGCGACCGGTGTGGCAAAGCCGGTGTCGTAGCCCGCCAGCGTGGCGATGGTGATCCGCGTCGTGCCGGGACTCCCGTCAGCCCGATTGATCGCCACGGTGGCGACCCCGCATGCGAGCTGGTTTCCGTCCGAGCGCGAGAGGTGATCGGGGCAGTCGACCTGGGCGATCTCAGCGAACGGAATCGTGGTGGTGGTTTCCGACGCCTGACTCGTGGCCGCTCGCACCGTGGTGGTCAACAAGGGCGGGGGTTCGGACCCACCAGTTCCACCGCTCCCGCAGGCGGACGCGACAATCGCCGCCACCAGAACGGTGGCGGCGACCCGCGACTTCACCAGAGCTGGTCGGTGTAGGTGTCGGTTCCGACGATCGTCGGCAGGAAAGGAGCGGCGAAGACCACCTCGCCCTTGCCGCTCGCCTTGAGCTCCTCGGCGTAGGAGTGGAATCGATCCCAGACCTCCGTGGGCTCCTCGTCGAGAAAGAACAACTGCACCTGTCGATCGGTTGGGCCGGGCGGCATGCCGAGATCCATCGGTGCTTGATCGGTATCGCCTGCGCCGGACGGCTGGTAGTGCCACGTGACCATATTGGCGACACCCGGGCCGCTCATGAGCGCGGGGAGCGATGTGTGCTCGAGGTGCGACACGAGATCCGCCTCGTCCACACCCTCTGCGGGATCGACCGCAACAACGGCAAGTCCCTTGTAAGGGTGGTCGAGCGCCAGTTCGATCGGCACTGTGTGGTCTTCGCGATTGAACGAGGTGGGCTGCTTGAGCAGCACGGTGTGGGCGTGGGTGCGGTCGGGGAAACCGCGATCGTTCGTGTAGAGCCACACCACCTGGTCGCCGGCCCACGCGAAGTGCTCGTCGTGCTTTCCCTCGAGCACCCAATAGATCGCCAGGTAGGAGCCTTTCTCGACCGGACTCGCGACCGGTGTGTCGCCCCTCGGAAAGCGCAGGTCCTTGAGTTCCTTCGTGGCGACCCACCGCTTGCCGGCGAAGAGCCACGGACCCACCATGCAGCCCGCGTAGAAGTGGTCGCGCTCGTACCAACGGTTGTACTCGACCTCATGGCCGACCGCAGGGTCGACCATCGTGAACAGCATCGAGCCGACCTTGATCGGATAGTCGTTCATGAGTCGAAGACGATCCGGCCGATCCACTCGGCCATGAGCGCCGGCTTCTCGACGCCTTCGATCTCCACATTGATCGTGCGGGTGCTGTTGATCGCCGCGCCCTTCAGCTCCACCTTGCTGATCACACTGTGAGCCCGAACCCGCTTGCCCGAGTTGACCGGGTTGAGGAATCGAACCTTGTCGAAGCCGTAGTTGATCCCCATCATCACGCCTTCGAGCGGCGGCAGGTCCTGCTCGATGGAGTCGCTGAGGTGGACGAGCATCGAGAGCGAGAGGAAGCCGTGAGCGATCGTTCCTCCGAAGAGCGGAGTCGCCCGTTCGGGGTCGATGTGGATGAACTGATGGTCGTGGGTGACATCGGCGAACTGGTTGATCTGGTCCTGCGTGATCTCGAACCACTCGCCGTGGCCCTCGTCGGTGCCCTCACTTGCCTTCATGACTTCGAAGGCCTTTGCTGCGTTGCTCATCGCTCTTCTCCGGGTTGGTTCACGTCGTTTCGAACGACGGCGACTCTACGCGCCCAGCGCGTCGAGTAACAGTTGGACGGCCGGGTCGGTCGCAGCCCCGGTGCGCGTGGCCACCACGAGATCCCGGCTACCGATCACCCGCCCGTTGCTGAGCGCATCCGTGCCCCACTCGGCTTGCACGACAGGAAGAACCGTCCATCCGAGACCGAGTCCGACCATGGCCCTGAGCACGTCGGGCTGATGGGACTCGGCGACGATCTCAATCGGCGCTCCGAGATCTCGGAGCGCCGCGACGATCAGCGCCCGCGTGTGTGAGCCTTCCGGGAAGAACACCCATGGACCCCAGCTCGGCGGTCGACGCGGGCGGGATCCGTCGGGCGAGTAGACGGCGATGTCCTCAGTGAGCAACGGCGCAGTATTCACCCCACGTCGGGCGGTGTGGGGCTGCACGCACACCACCATGTCGACGTGACCCGACTCGAGATCATCAAGGATCTGACCCGACGGGCCCACGGTGAGTCGTAGCTCGAGCTCGGGGTGCGCAGTCCGAAACTCGCGGAGATGCTGCGAGAAATGGCCGACCGCCGCCGCATCGATCATGCCGACTCGGAGACGCCCCGACCCACCCGATCGTGTGCGGCCCGCCCAGTTCGCGAGATCGCCGGTGAGCGCAACGACCTGCCGGGCGTGCGCCAACACCTCGGTGGCTGCCGGCCGTAGGACGCGGCGTCGGCCGTCGCGATCGAACAGCGGCACGCCGACACGTCGCTCGAGTTCGGCAAGCCCCTGCGACAGGGCCGACGCACTGACTCCTACCGAGGCCGCTGCCGCGGCCCATGTCGGGGAGTCGGCGACGGCAACGAGGTACTCGAGTTGACGGATGGACAGATCAGGCAGTGATGACCGCACGGGGCAGGCTACCCCGTGCGCAACTGTTCAGACTTGCTTCACCATCAGCATACCTATTGCGTACCTACTTATCATCAAGCCATGACTGAACGAGATATCGCTCCCGCCACCGGCAAGCTCGGTGTGCTCACGCCCGGCATGGGTGCCGTGGCATCAACCTTCATCGCCGGTGTTCTCGCCGCCCGCCAGAGTGGCGAACCGCCGCTCGGGTCGGTGAGCCAGATGGCGCACATTCGCCTTGGCACCCGCGAGGAAGGCCGTAACCCGCTGATCAGGGACTTCGCGCCCATCGCCACGCTCGACGACATCGTGTTCGGTGGCTGGGATCCGATCTCCGCCAATGCACTCGAGGCCGCTCGCACCTGCGGGGTGTTGGACGAGAGAGACCTCGCCCCGATCTCGAGCGAGCTCGAAGGCATCGTCGCCATGGATGCCGTCTTCGACCAGAAGTGGGTAAGCCGACTCGAGGGCACCCGCGTCAAGACTGAAACCAACATGTGGGATCAGGCCATGGCGCTCATGGCCGACATCGAGAACTTCCGCGTCGAGAACGACTGCGACCGTCTGGTGATGGTCTGGTGCGGTTCGACGGAAGCGTTCCAGGAGGCCTCCGAGGTTCACGCCTCGATCGAGGCATTCGAAGCCGGCATGAAGGCCAACGACGACAACATCTCGCCGAGCCAGCTCTACGTCTACGCGGCCCTTCAGTCGAACGTGCCGTTCGCCAACGGCGCGCCGAACCTGTCGACCGATCTGCCCTGCATGCTGGAACTCTCAAAGCGCAACGGCGTGCCGATCGCCGGCAAGGACTTCAAGACCGGACAGACGCTGATGAAGACGCTCATCGCGCCGGGCCTGAAGGCCCGGATGCTCGGCCTCCGCGGCTGGTACTCCACGAACATCCTCGGTAACCGTGACGGCGAAGTGCTCGACGCTCCAGAGAACTTCAAAACCAAGGAAGAGTCGAAGCTCGGCGTCCTCCACAAGATTCTCGAGCCGGACGTCTACCCCGAGCTCTACGGCAACGTCGACCACGTTGTGCGCATCAACTACTACCCGCCCCGTGGCGACAACAAAGAAGGCTGGGACGCCATCGACATCTACGGGTGGATGGGTTACCCGATGCAGATCAAGATCGACTTCCTCTGCCGCGACTCCATTCTCGCCGCGCCGATCGTGCTTGACCTTGCGCTGTTCATGGACCTCGCCATGCGGGCCGGCGAATCCGGTGTCCAGGAATGGCTGTCGTTCTACCTGAAGGCCCCGCAGTCCGCCGTCGATGGCGTACCCGCGGAGCAGGACCTCTTCATTCAGCAGACCAAGCTGAAGAACACGCTCCGCGAGTGGATGGGCGAACCCGCCGTCACCCACTCCGAAGTGGGCTGAATCTCGTTGGCGGTTCCCCGCGGACAGGGTGCCGGGTTGTAACCAGACGGTGAACGTGCGCTCCTCGGTGTCAATCGCGGGGAGATCGAGTTCCGTACGGTCCTCCCGCGCCCCTGTCGGCAGATGACGCTCGAACCGTCGAGTCGGGTGGCGATCGCGTCGACCGTCTCGCCGGGAGTCCCACACCCACCTAGCCCGCCAGCGCGACCTCGAGCCGGCTCAGAACTGCCGCCCAGCTCTCGTGGGCCGGGTCGATCACATCGAAGTGACCAGCGTCGGCGAACAACATCACATCGAGCTGGTCGGTGTCGGCCCGTGCGGCGTAGGCGTCGGCTCGGTCGGGCGGCACGATCGAATCGGCTGCGCCCTGCACGATCAGCTGAGGGACCCGTACCGGTAGCAACCGAGCGGGGTCGGCGATGTCATAGGCCACTGGATCGTTGTCGGGGGTCGCCCCCATGAACCCCGACACCGCACCCCGGCCAAGATCGAGATTGCCACTCAGATCAGCGACCGGCGCTTGACCGACAACGAGCCTCGGCACAACGGAGGGTTTCTCACCGGGGGCCCCGTCGGGAAGCCGTTCGCGTTGTCCGACCCAGAGCGCGAGATGCCCGCCCGCGCTGTGGCCGACGACCGCGACGCGTTCGAGATCGAGAGGGTGGTTCTCGGCCAGCACCACGAGGTGGTCAATGGCAGCTGCCACGTCGGCCAGCGTGCCCGGATACCCGCCGCCCTCATCCCCGACGCGCCGGTACTCGATGTTCCATGTGGCGTAGCCGTTGTCGACCGCGTCGGCGGCCTGTGGTTCAGCGAGATCGAGTTCGAAGGAGTTGCGCCAAAACCCACCGTGGATGAAAACAACGACGGGAAACAGTCCGTCGCCGGCCGGCACGGCCAGGTCGCCGAACTGAAGCGGGTCCGAGCCGTAGGAGCGACGCTCGTTCACCGGCTCGCCCGGATCCCGATCGTGGTTCGCGGGAGCAGCTGCCTCGTCATCGCCACACGCGACCGCAGCGAGACCGAGGAACAGCAAGACGCTCAGGCGGCGCACTCAATTGCCGAACGGTGGGTCCGTCTCCAGAACGCCGGCCGCGACGAGTTCCTCGATCTCGTCATCGGGCAACCCGAACCAGACCGACGCGATCTCTCGCGTGTGCTGGCCCAGACCGGGCGCGGGGAAGATGTCGGGCCCGATCATGGCTGTCGAGTGAAAGGCTCCGCCCTCGAAGGTCATCCCGCCGATGGGCGGCTGATCGAGCGTGACGAGATACCCCCGCGCCTCGAGGTGCGGGTCGACGGATTGACTCGCACCGGTCAGCATCGGACCGGCCGGCACTCCCGCCGCCAGACATGCTTCGGTGACAGCAGCCGATGTGATGCCCGCCGTCCACTCGGCGAGCTTCATCTCGATCTCATCCTGGTCCGCACGCCGAGTCTCGGTCGACATGGCCGGATCAGCCCAGGCGGGCGCATCCATCACTTCGACGAGCGCGCGCCACTCGACATCGTTTCGCACGCAGATCGCGACCCATTGATCATCACCATCAGTTGGGAAGAGTCCCCATGGAGTGCCGTGGTCAGAGCGGTTTCCCCGCGGCACGACTGAGCCGGGGACGAGCGACTCCTTCGCCAGCAGGTCGCCCATGACACCGACAACCTGCTCGACCTGACAGACCTCCACGTGGGTTCCTCCGACGCCGTTGCGTCGACCTCCAACGAGATTGGCCAGAGCCCCGACAGCGCCGACCCGACCAGCAAAATGATCAGGGAAGATCGACTGGCTACCAGCTGGCGACGGGTCGTTCTCGTAGCTCCACAGATGGGTCATCCCGCCCGTGACCTGCGTGTTCGGTCCGTAGCCGAGCCAGTCGGCCCATCGACCCCGAGACCCCATGAGTTGACTCGACATCATGACGATGTCCGGGTTCTCCGCCTTCATCACCTCATAGCCGAGTCCCATCGTGTTCATGGTTCCCGTCGAGTTGTTCTCGATCACCACGTGGGCATCGCGAGCCATGTGGCGAAGAAGAGCTACACCGCGATCGCTCTTCGCATTGACACCGAGCGAGCGCTTGCTTCGGCTCGACGAGGCAAACGACGGCGACATCTCACCACCGAGAACCACCCGGATGAAGTCCGGGTAGGTGCGACTCTCGATCTTGACGACGTCGGCGCCGTACTCGCCGAACATGCGGCCGGTCTCGACGCCCACGCCTCCGTGGCCGAAGTCCATCACTCGCAGACCGGCGAGCGGAGCCGAGAGTTCCACAGCCGACGTGGGAGCGAGGCGGGCCTCCCCCAGGTCGGCGAAAACCTGCTCGTTGTGCTGACCGACCTGGGGTGGCGGACCGGTCGGTCCCACGCGCTGGCCATCGAATTCGAACCAGCCCGAGGGCAGTTTCATCGTGCGGCCGTCGTCGAGCACCACCTCGTCGAAGGTCTCACGACTCGCGAGGTGCGGATTGTCGAGCACCTCGCCGGGCTTCAGGATCGGCGTGCAGACGATGCCGCGACGTTGCGCTTCCTCGCAGACGTCGAGCATCGTCATCTCGGCCCACAGCTCGCAATAGAGCGGATTGAGAACGGCTTCGGCGATCATCATTCGCCCGATGAAACCATCGAGGTCCGGGTCCTGCAGATACTCCGGCTCACCCAACCACTCACGAATGGCGTGCCACTGGCGGGTACTGAGAACGACCAATCGAACGAATCCGTCGGCGCACGGAATGATTGTGTAGACGGGGCCTGGGCCAGCCCGCATCTCCGAGGAGGGCGTCCCGGCATCCGCTGATCGGCTCCAGTTCGACAGCGACCAATCGGTGATCTGCGCAAGCGACTCGTTGGTCGACACATCGATCACTTGACCGCCGCCGCCCTCGCCGCGTTGCCACATGGCGCAGAGCACAGCCCACACGCCGGCAAGGCTCGCGGTGTCGTCGCCAATCAGCCCCGGAGGAAGGATCGGGCCGCCCTCGTGAGTGCCGGCCTTGAATGCCATACCCGCAGTCGCCTCGATCACGGCGTCGGGCACATCGCGCCCGGCATAGGGGCCGGTGCGTCCGTAGGCCGTGATACTCGTGACGATCAGATGAGGGTGGCGTTGGGCGAGTTCTGCTGCGTCGAGTCCGGTGCCGACGCGAGTGCCGGGTTCGTCGGAGACGATGACGATGTCGCTGTGCGCGAGCAGGAAGTGGAGGCGCTCGAGATCCTCGGAGTCATCAGAGCCATCGAGATCGAGTTCGACACTCAGCTTGCCCGCGTTGCGAAACGTCCAGAAGAGCGAGTGATCACCGTCGATCGGGGCCATCGAGCGCGAGGGCGAGCCGCCGGGGGCTTCGACCCTGACGACTTCAGCACCGAGGTCGCTGAGGAAACGGCCGCACAACTCCCCTCGTTCCACGGTGAGATCTGCAACTCGAATTCCGACGAGTGGTCGACGCGGCACGGGGCCCCCTCTTCTTGTCTGACCGCGGATCGTAGATGGCAGTCCGCACCGGCACCTACCCGACGCGGCGGGTTGTCGCTAGCGAGGACCGAGGTCTGAACCGTCGGTCGCCGCATCGCGGGCCGGTGACCCGGCGCCGAGCGTGAAGTCAGACGGCGCATCGAGAAAGCGCGGGCCGCTGCGAATCGTGCAGACGGCGTCACTACAGAGGTTGTTGTCGAAGGTCGTCGCCGGGTCGCCCCGCAGATCGGCACCCTCGTTGCCCCACGCGATGTTGTCGCGAAAGACAATGCCGGTCGCGGTCGGATGGTTGACCCGGAACCCGCCAAAGCCAGAGTGTTCGCCGTTGTTGAACGCAATGTTGTGCTCGAAGATCACGTTCTTCACTGTGCCGCCTGCCTCGTTGCCGTGCGGGTGGTCATAGACCAGGAATCCATCGGTGCGATTGCCGTAGGCGATGTTGTCGTGCACGTAGACACCATCCACATCACCCATCCCCTCGGTGGTCACCCAGATGCCCTGCGCGTCGTTGTCGTACATCAGGTTGTCGAAGATCTCCACGCCGGTGATCAGGGCGTCCCACGCCGCCGATCCGCCGTCGATGTGAATACCTCGGTCGGCCAGGTCGTGCATCACGTTGCCGTAGATACGGGCGTTGCGAACACCCTCTTTCAGCGCGATTCCTTCATCGCCGCCCTCGCTCGAAGGCGCCCCCTCGGACAACTCGTTGGCCACGATGTCGATGTTGACCACGCCGCTGCCGATCGACAGCACCTCGCTGTTGACCATGCTGGCAAGCCGGATGGTGTTGCCGATGATCAGAATGTCGCGCACGCCATCGAAACCGGCCGGGTCCTGGTTGGACGTGACACCCCGAACGCTCACGCCGGAGTAGTCGGTGTTGTATGTGTCGTTGTTGGCGATGACTACGTCGTGGACATCGGGGCCGATCACCTGAATCGCGTTGTTCGCGATGTCTTCGAAGGCGAAGCCGTGGATGATCAGCTTCGATGCGCCGATCGCTCGGATTCCCCAACCCTTGATCAGTACCTGGTGCTCATCGCCGGGGAAAGCCGAGAAGACCACGTTGTTGGTGCGGGGTTCGATTCGGCCGTCGTTGTAGGTGCCGGCCTTGACGAGAACGACGTCGCCCGGACGAGCGGTCTCGGCCGCGTAGACAATTGTTTCCCAAGGTGCCGAAGCGGTGCCCTGCCCGCTGTCGCTGGCGTTGGGATGTCCACGGTCGACGATCCGAGTGAGGCCGGTCGCCTCGAAATCGGGACGAGCGCAACTGGGCTCATGATCGCTGTAGTGAATGTCGAACCAGACTTCGGCCCACGGATCGGTGGTCGAAGCTGTGCAGTCAGCGGGCTCGCCCGAGTCGGGAATCGCCGGCTGGTCGAGCGGTGGCAGGCCGGTGCACGCGGGCGAAAGCGGCGACACGTGCACCGACGGTGAGCCCTTGTAGCGCCAGAAGAAGGTGGCCAACTGGCCGCGCGACACGTGCCGGTCTGGGGCGAACGTGGTCGGCGTGATGCCGGTGGTGATGTCGTGGTCGACCATCCACGCAATCGGGCTCTGTTGCCACAGCGCTGTCACATCGGTGAACGGGTGACCTGATGCCGGTGGTTCGTCGGCCAACCGGTGGAGCAACGCGGCGAGTTGACCGCGGGTGAGCGGAGCATCGGGCGAATAGAGCGACGGTGCTGTACCCGTCGTGATGCCGCGTTCGACCATCCAGGACACGGCGTCGTTTTGCCAGCCGGCCGAGACGTCGACAAAGGAGTGAGAGGTGGACGGCGATGCCTCCCCCTCCATTCGCCACATGAAAGCGGCGGCCTGGCCCCGAGTGACCGCGGCATCCGGCGAGAAACAGCCCTCACCGGTACCGGTGGTGATCTCGTTGTCGACCATCCACTGCACGGGTTCGGCCCAGTAGTCGGTCGCCGCAACGTCACTGAAACCGGCGACAGCTCCCGCGGGAAGAGCCAACGCGGATGCGAGCGTGGCTGCCACGGTGAAAACCGCAGCGAGTAGTCGACCAAGACGATGCATTACAGATGATGGTCGGCGCGAGGATCGGGGAAATGAAGAACTGAAACGAAACACTTGGCACTCCAGCCCGCGCCATTCCGTTACGTAACCGTAACATCAACCACACGCTGCGTGGTTCACCACGCCTGTGGATTTCGCGACGCTGGCGTGAGTTCACGCGAGGTCTCGTCGGGTGAACAACCACACGCCGAGTGCCACACCGCATCCTGTCACCAGGAGCAGCGCGATCGTGTTCGAGAAATCGAATCCGGTCAGCAGTGGCTGATGATCGGAGTACGGGAACCAGAGCGAGATGTGTCGGCCCCAGGCCAGACGATCGGACAACGGCAACAGTCCGTAGGCGAGAAAGCTCGCGACAGCGACGGTTGCCGCCACACCGATCGTCGAACCGCGACCTCCCGAGGCCGCGCCGACGCAGAAGGCGATGGAGCCGACCGCGAGCCCGAGCAGCCAGAGCGAGAAACTGGCAGCCGTCAACTCGACCAACCCGATATCGAGCCCGCCGAGGGCCGAGCCGAGGATGGACGCCAGCCAATAGGCGAAGGTCACCAGCGTGACCGCGATCGCCGTTGCCAATGCCGCGCCCAGCGCGATCTGTCGACGCGACGTCGACGAGGTGGCCAGCATCGTCATTCGGCCCGACGATTCAGATCCGGGAATACCCGAGGCGGCGACCGAGATGGCGACGAGAATCACGAGGATCGGCGCCATGGTTCCGTACGCCTCGGCCTGGAGAAATCCCTCGGGCGACGCGAAGTCGGCACTACCGATCAACGAGGTGAACGCCTCGGGGAGACCCTCGGACATGTCCGAGAACGTGTCCCTGATACTCGGATACATCGCTACCTGAAGAAACAGCGTCGCCGCGGCGCCGGCGGAGACTCCTCCGATCAGCACGCGCCGCTCCGCCGCCAGTCGACGAGCCAGCACGAAAGCGGGGCTCACGCCGTGGCCTCTGGTCGGTAGTACTCGAGGAACACGTCCTCGAGGTCGGCCTCGACGCTCCGAACCGACAGCACCTCGGACTCGATCAGCGCCGCTCGGAGAAATTCGTCGGCCGAACCTCTCACTCGAGCCGACACGCGCATGCCCGATACGGAGACGTCCTCGACACCCGCGATCTCTTGAAAGACCCTCAGATCCACGGGCGAGGACAATTCGACCTCGATCGTTCGTGTGGCTCGAGCCTTGATCGTCGACAGCGGCTCGACGGCCACGAGCCTGCCCTCGCGGATGATCCCGACTCGGTCGGCGGCGCGATCGACTTCGGCGAGGCTGTGAGAGGAGAGAAAGACCGTGCATCCGTCAGCGACCCGTTCGCTCAGAATTTCGTGGAACTCGTGTTGAACGAGGGGGTCGAGGCCTCGACTCGGCTCATCGAGAATCACCAGATCGGGTCCATGGGCGAGCGCTTGCACGATGGCGATCTTCTGACGGTTGCCCGTGGACATCTCGCCGAGTCGGCGTCCGACGTCGGCGTCGAGTCGGTCGGCGAGGTCGCGCCGAGCCGCAGTCGTGTCGATGCCTCGCAACGCGTCACGAAAGTCGAGGTAGTGCTCGGCGGTCATGTCCTTCGGCATCGACACCTCAGCCGGGACCAGCCCGATGCGTCGATGCAGAGCCGACGCGTGGTCGCGAACATCGAGACCGAAGAGACGAGCCTCCCCTCGGCTGGGCCGCAACAAGTCGAGAAGCAGCGCGATGGTCGTCGACTTCCCGGCCCCGTTCGGTCCGAGAAAGCCGAAGACTTCGCCGTGCTCCACGCGGAGATCCAGAGAGTCGACGGCCGTCAGCGCGCCAAAGCTCTTGGTGAGATCTCGAGTCTCGATGACGGGCCTCGACGGCGATGAGTTGATGACCAACCTCCGAACCCAACGTCCTGGTCAGCTCCGTTCTACACGCCCGCCGCCGAGACGCGAAGAGACCTAGGTCCCGTTGGCCGGGAACGACTCGAAGAGCCCGGGAGGGTCCTCGGTCTCGTTGGGATCAGCGCTCGCCAGGGCCCGTCGTTTGCGGCGGCGACGCCGGATCAACAGCACCAGGAGAAGTAGGAGCAGGAGGAATCCGACAATCGCTCCGACCACGATCGAGAGGCGTTGTTGACCGAGCGACTCCGCGTCGTCGAGGACCCGGTCGAGTTCGTCGACAAGTTCCTCCGCGGCGTCGTAGTCGCCGTCCTCGAAGGCCTCATGAGCATCGATGACCAGGGCATCGACATCGGTGCCGTAGAGACCGATGTTCTCGAAGAACGATGTCGGCTCGTCGGCGCGGTCGTAGCCCGCAAGAAGTCGATCGAGCGCGGCTCGCTGGCGTTCGAGACCGCGGCGGACCTCGTCGAAGCCGACCGAAACAGTCGCGACCGACTCGTAGGCGTTCTGCGGGCCCGCGGGTATGTCGATCCCGCGCTCTTCGGCGCTGTCGAGAAGTGCCTGCCCATCGGCGAGGATGGCGGTCATCTCGTCGACAAGATCTTCGGCATCGTCGAAGTCCCAGTCGGCGAGCAAGGTGGGAAGCACGTCCGGGATCGCCCACCGAGGCTCCAGATCGTCGAGTCCGGCGACCGCTTCTTGCGCTTCGGTTCGGCCCTCCAGTTCTTCCTCTTCGTCCTCGCCCAAGACCCACCTGACCAGCAGTTCCTCGGCCATCTCGCTCGCGCCCACCTGCTCGAGCGCGTCGAGGAGATCCCGCCAGTCGACACGCTTCTGACCGGGATCGACAAGTGAAGGCCGGTAGGGATTCTGTTGTTCGAAGAGCGACACGAGAGTCGCCTCGAGCCGGTCCGGTCCGATTTCGGCGGCGAACTCAGAGATCAGTTGATACGACGCCGCGTAGCCAAAGGCTTCGGTGGCATCTTCTTCGTCATCAGCGTTGAACGTGGGAGCACTCCACTCGAGCAGGTCGACGGCGCCATCGCTGCGCGGTGTGACCGACTCGAACTCGTTGAGGTCGTCAACATCGAACTCCGTGGCCATTCGGATGCCGAAGTACTCGGCGAGGCCCTCGTTGAGCCAGCGCATACGCGTGAAGTCGACGTTGAACCACGCGTGGGCGATCTCGTGGCCGAGCAGATCGAAGAGCAGCTCCTCGCCGACGTCGATGGCCGCGTCCGAGCCGTCGGAACCCGATGGCTCGTAGAACCAACCTCCGTAGCCGGCCAAGGCCGGAGCCACCGTTTCGATCACCTCGAGCTCGCCGTCGACCGGCCACTCGACTCCGATCTCGTCGACGAGAAACGGAATGCCGTCGACCAACCCTCGTTCGACGAATGCGTCCCACGCCAGGTCCCCTGGCCACGACGAGATGACGAGGTCGCCAGCCACCCCTTCGACCTCGACCGATCGCGAACTCAGACCGAGCTCGGACGACCCGAACATGACCGCAAAGAATGTCTGAGGGTCGGCGATCGCGTCGGCGGTCAGCACGGTTGCGCCGAACGGATCGCTGCGCTCCATGTCGGATCCGAACCAGTCGACGACGTAGCCGGGCGGGTACTCGACTCGCACGCTCGACAACCCGGGGTCGCCGCTCGCCCCGACGGGAAAGCTGGCAAACGCCGGATTGACGCGAGCCCACGCGTCTTCGGATCGGGCTTCTCCGTCAGGCAGGCGGTACGAGAGCGTGAGGCGGCGAGTCTGCCCGAAGAACAGATTGGGACCGAGGTCGATGTCCCAGACGCCGACGGGCGACTCCTCGAAGAACTCCGCGTCCTCCGCCGAGAGTTGCGACGCCGTGATGGCGAGGTCGTCGCCATTGTCGCGGGTCGCCTTCACGTCCTCGGCGGCATCGGGGATCACGTCGTAGATCGAACGGAAGAAGGTCTGGATGATCTGGAATCCCTGGCGGCGGTCGGGCACCTGGTTCGTCACGGCATAGGTGATCTCGACCTCGACAGACCCGTTGTCAGGAAAGACTCGGTAGACCGAGTCGGCGACGACTCGAAGACCGTCGTCGGCCGTTTGCGCCGAAGCAGGAAGAGCGTCGGTCGAAACAACCACGACGCTCGCCACCAAGACGATGGCAAGGCAACAGAGCCCAGCTCGCAAACGCATCCTCATGGTGGCGATCAGCCCAATTCGGGACCGTAGATGCCGACGAAACTCACCATCTCTCCCGGGTATCCCCCCAAATTGTGGGTGAGTCCCAGATTGCGGTCGGTTTCGGGAATGCGGCGATCCTCGGGCGCCTCACCGCGCAGCTGCAGCCACACCTCATAAAGCATTCGCAACCCGGAGGCGCCCACGGGGTGACCGAACGACTTCAGACCTCCGTCGGTGTTGACCGGCAGTCGCCCGTCGAGCTGGAACGCTCCGTCGAGCACGTCCTGCCAGGCGCCGCCGGGATCGGAGAAGCCGAGGTCTTCCATCAAAACGAGCTCGGTGGGCGTGAAGCAGTCGTGCACTTCGGCCATCGCGATCTCCGCTTTGGGATCGCTGACCCCGGCCTGTGCATAGGCGTCGTCGGCGGCCCACTTCGACTCGTTGAGAGTGGTGTAGTCGTAGTCGGGGTCGAGCGAACCCGCCCCAGTGCCAGCCACGAACGACAGCGCCTTGATGTAGAGCGGGTTCGGGCAGTACTTGTGGGCGTCTTCGGCCCGACACATGATCACCGCGGCGGCGCCGTCGGCCACGCCGGCGCAGTCGAATACCGAGAGCTGGCCGGCGACGGCCGCCATCTGGCAGATCTGCTCGGCACTGGTCTCGCGGCGAAACTGAGCCAGTGGGTTGCGGGCACCGTTGTAGTGGTTCTTCTCGGCGATCTTCGCGACCGTGTAGCGAAGTTGGTCGGGATCGACGCCGTACTTCTCGGAGTAGGCGGGGAGGATGAGGCTGAACATCGCGGCCGCGGTGAGGGTGCGTTGGGTGCCGTCGGTGGGAATCGGGAACGCGTTGAGGCCTTGGTAGCCGCCGTCCTTCACCTTCTCGGCGCCGAGCGCCATCACGACGTCGTAGGCGCCGGAGGCCACCGCGTAGGCGGCGTTGCGCATGGCTTCGGAGCCGGTGGCGCAGTAGTTCTCGACGCGCGTGACCGGCTTGCCCTGGATCTTCAGCGGTCCAGCCATGGCCAGACCGGAGGCAGCGGACTGCGAGGTGCCGAACCAGAACGCGTCGATGTCCTCCTGGGCGATGCCCGCCGATGCATAGGTCGCATGGGCGGCATCGATGATCAGATCGTCGAGCGACTTGTCCCAATGTTCGAGGAAAGGGGTGCAACCCATCCCGATGATCGCGACTTGATCCTTGATTCCGTGACTGCCCATCAGATGCTGCTCTCTCCGCCGCGCACGGGTCGGACTTTCCAGAAGTAGTTGTGGATCTCGTCGCTCGTGAAGAGCCGCCGGAATGTGGGCTCGACTCGCCCGCCGATCTCGACTTCGTCGGGGTCGACATCGGTGAGTTCGAGCGGCGCGCGGCCACCCCCGTCGAAGTCGACCACTGCAAAGACCACCGGAGGGCTGGGCGAGTAGACGAGTTTGTCGACCGTGAAGGCGGCGATGGTGCCCTGCGTATCGGCCATGGCGACGGGCTCCATGTCGTCGACCGCGCCGCCCTTCTGCGAAACGCGAGCCGGCGGCAGATGGATCATTCCGCTGGTGCGATCCCGGGTGCCCACGAAGCCGAACTTCCAGTCTTCTCGCCGATGAGCGGCACTGGCCGACGGCCGATTCGGCGCCGGCCGGTTGGGCGGCTCGACCGCGACCATTCCTCGCCAGGAAAGGAACTTGCCGTAGCTCAGCGGCGCTCCCGCCGCGGCTTGGGCCGCGACCGGCGCGGTCGCCCGATAGTCGGCGATTGCGTCGGTGGTGCGCACGAGGAGCACTTCGACGCCGTCGGCCAGCATGACGACCGCCAGCAACTCACCGGGCTCGGCGGTTTCGAGCATGCTCGTGAGCAGCACGGCCGCATGGGCCGTGCCGGTATTGCCGACCGTGCCCGACAGATCATCGGCCAGATGATCGGCCGCCGCGCCGAACGCCTTGCTGCCCCGCTTTATCGCCCGAGCGTGCATGCCGGCGACCGCCAGGCGATCGATGGCGTCTGCCTCGACTCCGGCGTCGGCGAGCGCCGCGTCGAACGCGGCCTTCATCAGTGGCGCGTAGGTGACTTCGCCGAACCGCTCTTCCCAAACTCTCGATCGTTCGGCCCCAGGCACCCGCCAACGCTCGAGGAACTCGTCGGTCGCGATACCGGTGCCGACCAGCTCGGCGATGACCGGCCCGGCCGACTCATCGCCGATCACGACCGCGGCAGCGCCATCGCCGCCCGTCGCCTCGTCGGCGGAGGTAGCCATGCCATCACGAATGTCGGCACTGATCACGACCGTGGTGCCGCCGCCCTGCAGAGCCGTACGCAGCGCTCCGATGCCCGACCGGAGCGCGCCGCCCATGTCGAGCGCGCCGACCGACGGCTCGAGCCGCAGTGCGGCGTGGATGGCTGCCGCATTGGTCTTCTCGAGGTAGGCGGGGGTCGAAGTGGAGAACCACACCGAGTCAACGGTGACGTCGCCAGCGTCGCGCAGCGCGTTGCGGGCCGCCTCCGCGCCCATCGTGGTGGTGTCTTCGTCGTAGCTGGCGACCGAGCGCGTGCCCTTTCCTCCACCCTTGCCGAACAGCGCCGCGATCTCGCTGCGATCGAGTCGACGATGTGGGATGTAGGCCCCGCTGGCGATGATGCCGCGCATGAATCTCCTGAGATCTGACGAACCGTCAGAACGATATCGGGACGAGTGACCGCCTCCGAAAAGCGACCATGCAGTCCAGCCACGAACCAAGGACCGGGTCACGGGGGTTCCAATCGCCATCGCCCGCTCGAGTCGCAGGCGAGACGAAGCCCCTGATCGTGGATCACGTGGTGATGGTGGGCGCACACAAGCGCCAGATTGTCGATGTCGGTCGAACCTCTCGCTGGCCCGTCCCAGAAGATCACATGATGCGCTTCGCACCGTGAAGCAGCGGCGGCTAGTGCCCTGAGGCGGCGCCCGTCAGCGCCCGAGGATCGGCGGCGCCGGCCAGCGATCCGTGTTCGGTGACCTCGATCATGTGGGCATGTCCGAATTCACTCCAGTGCGCCTTCCTCACGGCGTGACCGCGCTCGGTCAGCCCATCGACGACTGCTCGATCCACGTGGTCCTCAACGCGGATCTCGCGGTCATGACCTGCTCGCCATGTGTCGAACCCGCCGCCATCATCAGCCGGCGCAATCTTCCAACGCCCCGAGCCAAGCGCTCGACCAGGATCGATGCCGTGCACCAACGACGCAGCGAGCATTTGCAGCACGATCTGCGGCTGCGAGTCGCCGCCCATCGTGCCGAGCACTGTGCGGAGTCGGCCGTCGCCATGAGTCACCAAAGCCGGCGAGAGCGTGTGGGGCGGACGGCGGCCTGGCCCGTATTCGGCCGGGTGGCCCCGTTCGAGCGAGAACCCGAGCCCGCGGTCGTGGAGGAAGATGCCGCTACTGCCCGCGATGATTCCAGCTCCGAAGCCGCTCGCGTTGGAGTTGATGAGCGAGACGCCCATGCCGTCCCGATCGACAACACAGAGGTAGGTGGTGTCGCCATGCCACTCGGGCACGCCGAGCGGGCCCGCTTGCCGTGGGTCGATCGCCCGCCGTCGCTCTGCGATGCGGTCCGCACTGAGCAACACCGACGGATCAGCTCCTTCGAACAGTTGCGTCGGCCGATCGTGGGCCGCCTGCGCGGCGGCCTCGATGAGCAGGTGGACTCCACTCGCGTCGTGGGGAAGCTCGAATCCATCGGCGATCGCCGCACCCAGCAGCGACAGATAGCCCTGGCTGGTGGGTGGCGGCGACCAGATGCGGTGGCCGAACGCGTGGACCGAGATCGGATCGACCCAGCGAGCCTGGCTCCGCCCGAGGTCGTCGACCGTGAACTCCTCGGGGCCGGCGGCCAACAGGCCGTCGCCGAACTCGCCGCCGTAGAACCCCGCCCGACCATCGGTGGAAATCGCCTTCAGCGCGCGGGCCGACCCCGGCCGGGTGACGATCTCGCCAACGACCGGGTTGGCCGGCAGTTCGTTGTAGTCGACGTGGGCGACGCGCGGCGCCGTGAACGCAAGCTGCGGTGCCACCGCGAACCCGTCGTCGGCCAAGGAGACCGCCGGTGCCACGACATCGGCGAGGGGAAGTCGGCCAAACCGTTGATGAAGCGCAAGCCATCCGTCGACGGCTCCCGGCACGGTGACCGCCCGCACGTCGCCGGTGAGCGGAATCGATCGGAGCCCATCCGCCCGCGCTCGGTCAGGATCAGCGCCGGATCCCGCCCTACCGGACGCATCCAGCGTGGCCGGCGGCTCGGCGTCGTCGAAGTGCACGAGGGCCCACAGGTCGCCTCCCATCCCACACATGTGCGACGAGGTGACCGACAGAACGGCGTTGGCCCCGATCGCTGCATCGACCGCGCTCCCACCCTTGCGCAACAGGTCGACGCCCGCTGCCGTCGCGAGATGATCGATGGTGGAGACCATGCCGTTGGGCGCGTGACGGGTCACGGAAGGGTCGAGCACGACGAGAGTTTGTCACGACCGGAATCAATCCGGGCCCGGCCAGGTTGTTCGGTGCATGGACATCCTCCGCATCGAAGCCGCCCCGAAGTGGATCCGAGGCAAGATCGGTGACCGCCTGGTCGTCGACACTCGCGCTGCCCAGCTCGTCTGGGAACACGAGTACTACCCCTACTGGTACATCCCCGTGGCCGACGTGTCCGACCCATCGCTCCCCACCACATCAATCAGCCAATTGCCCGACCACGTGAAAGTCGATTGGGCATCGGTCGAGCAGTGGTTCGAGGAAGACGAAGAAGTCTTCATCCACCCCCGCGACCCGTATCGCCGCGTCGACGCGCTCCCCTCCTCGCGTCACGTGGTGGTGCGGGTCGGCGGCGTCGTCGTGGCCGACTCACATCGCCCCACGATCCTGTACGAAACCGGGCTCCCGGCTCGCTACTACCTGCCCCCCGACGACGTCCGACTCGACCTGCTCACTCCGACCGACACGACCACCGGGTGCCCCTACAAGGGGTTCGCGCGCTACTGGTCCGTGGAGGTCGATGGCGTCGACCATGCCGACCTCGTGTGGGGCTACGACGACCCGTTGCCCGAGTCGGGCCCCGTGAAGGGCCTGATGTGCTTCTACAACGAGAAGGTCGATCTCGAGATCGACGGCGAAGCCATCGAGCAGGTCGTCTCCAAGTTCAGCTGACCGTCATTGCTCAAAGCTCGTCGTGGTGACCGGAGCTGTCGTGGTGGGCACGGGAACCGGATCCAGACCGGTCAGGCTCGAGAGCTCGTCCTGCACGAGCCGCACCACGAGGGCGTCGAGCGGAAGCTCGTCGTAGTCGTCGGAGCTGATGTCAGTGCTCGGCCCAGTGGCGGTCGAGGCACCATCCACTCCGTAGGACAAGAAGACGAAGCGGCCGCCGGTGATGAAGGCAAGCTCCCGCATCACGTATTCAGCTTGGTCATCGGTGCCGCTGGCCGCGACCGGGAAGATCTTCACGCCTCGCGCCGCCGCCGCGAGAGCGGTGACGCCGGACGGCTGCTGAACGGCCCGGCCGATCTGCGGCGGCGCATCGGCGATGACGAACATCAACTCGACCGCTCCGTCGCGACGCCACTCAGGGAGCTCGAGCGCGTCGGCCAAAGCCTCGTCGAGCGCCTCGGCGTAGTCACCGCCGCCATCAGCCTCGACATCGGCGAGGGCTTCGAGAAACGAATCGAGATCGGAGGTGAGGTCGAAGTTTCGGGTGACAAAGAGATCGCCCACGTCGCGGTAAACGGTCATTCCGAATCGCACATCGGGTTCGCTCGGCAGGGCCGCGATCTGATTGGCGATCGCGGTCATGTTGTCGCGGAGCCGAGCGATCTCATCGCCCATCGAGCCCGTCGCGTCGAGGACGAAGTGCACGTCGAGCGGCACGGAGCCGTCGACTCCGCCCGCGGAGTCCACACTCACGTCGACCGCCGACACGCCTCGGTCGAAGGCCACTTCCACGACTTCATCACCGATTCGCACGACGGCATCGAGAGCGTCGCGGCCCTCGGCCATCGCCGCGGGCATGAACCTCACCGATCCATCGGCGGTGGTGCGCAGCGTCACCACGGGGGCGTCGCTCGAGCGGTCGGCACCGGCTGACCAGAACTCGAGGGCGGCATCGAGTACCGGAAGCCCGTTGCTGCCCGTCACGGTGAACACGGTCGAGTCGGTCAGGTCGAGGTCTCGGACCACGACGCCCGAGTCAGCAACGCCAGAGCGGTAGTCGAGGAAGGCCGAGACGTCGTCGCCATCGTCGATCGATCCGGCCCGCAGCGGCGAGTTGTCGATCGGCGGCTCGATCGGAGAAATGTCGCTGAGCGACGCACCGGTGGTCGTCGACCGGTCGAAACCGTCCTCGGCCGCCATGTCGACGCCGCCGGACTCGAATTCGCCATAGCCGGTCCAATCGAGATCACCACCCTCGAGCCATCCTCTGTCACCGCCCTCGAAAACGGTGACCGTGGGCGCGTCACCCACGTCGTCGCGGCTCGATGCGGCGGTGTCGGTCGTCGCATCGCCGCACGATGAGAGAACGAGCAACGTAGAGAGCCCGAGAGAGATTGTTCGCAGCTTCATGCCAACTGTGACGATCGGTCGGGGTGTGTGGTTCCCGACCGAACGCTTCTCAGCTTCGCAGCGCGGCAATCTGGGCACGAGCGACATCGAGGTCGTCGGGATTGGTGACACCGACCCAGGCCTCGTCGGTCGGCACGACGCCGACCCGCAAGTCGCCACGGGCCATCAGTTCGTGGACCACCGATGGGAGGAGGTACTCGGACTTTTCTTCGTTGCCGTGGGCGGAGAGAAACGACTCGAAGCCTCGGTCGAGTTCGTCGAGCACACGATGCGGAAACGCCCAGAAGTTCATCGAAGAGACGGTGTCGTCGCGCAGCGTCCCGAGCGGATCGGTGGAGGTGATCGACCCGTCCTCTCGTCGGCCGATTCCGTGGGTTTCGACCAGCGACGTGAGTTGATCGCCATCAACCTGGCACACACCCCGGCTCACCTCGCCGTGGATCGGGAGCGTGTGGGCCATCTTGAACCCGGCCAGCAAGGCCCGATCCGAGGGGAGATCCTGGGCTAGCGAAGCGACAGCCGCGTAGGTGGTGCGGCCGTAGTAGTCGTCGGCATTGCACACGACGAAGGAACCAGCGACCTGGGAGGCGGCGGCCAGCACCGCATGGCCGGTACCCCACGGCTTCTCGCGCCGGGGGCCGTGCTGGTCCTGACGGACGTAGACGACGTTGCGATCGCGGTGACGGCGCTCGATGTGGCGCCGTACGTCGTCCTCGATGTCGGTGCGGACGATCACGACGAACTTCTCGATGCCTGCCGCGGCCGCATCGATGATCGAGAAGTCGAGGAAGGCCTCGCCTTCGGGGCCGACCTCGGCCAGCTGCTTGGTGCCGCCGAAGCGCGAGCCGAGCCCGGCGGCCATGACAACGAGGGTGAGCGAAGACGGGTCGGACACGGCGCCAAGAGTACGAGCGGTGCCGTCTACATCACGGGATTGCCGTACATCTCCCCGAGCGGGTCGTTGATCAGTTCGATCCGCGCGCCGTCGGGATCTCTGAGGTACATCGAGGTGTCGACGATGTGGAGCTCCACTCCCGCGGCCTCGAGGGCGGCCTTCTTGTCGTGCCACACGTCGGGAGGCACCGAGATAGCGAGATGGTGGAGACCACCGAGCACCTCGGCGTAGTCGCCGAGCCCGAGCTTGGGGAAGTCGAAGAACGCGAGCGCGTTGCCGTTGCCGATGTCGAAGAAGAAGTGAGTCGAGCCCTCGTAGTCGCGGTTCTCGAATAGTTCCGTGAGCGGAAAGCCCAGGACGCCTTGGTAGAACGCGATGGTCTGCTCGACGTCAGTACACAGCAGAGCAACGTGGTGCACGCCTCGCGCCGTGGAGGCCGGACGATCGACCGGATCGAGCATGTGCTCGGACCGCATGCGGGCCCATTCATCGGATCGATCGTCGGTGGTGTCGCTCATATCCGAGACTAACCCTGGCGATCAGCCGTTATTCCTCCGCCGGCCGGGCGATCGAGACGCCGGCCGCGTCGGCAAACAGATGAACGAGCGAGACGAGTTGATCCTGCGTGAGCAGGCACCCCTCGAAGCGTCGGCACGAACGGATGTCGAGCTCGAGGGCCTCTCGCAGATCGACCGCGCGGAACCGCGCCTTGTCGAGTTCGACGGCACGAAGGGAAGTGCCGGGCATCGACACGTCAGTGAGACGGATCTCGTAGCAGTCGAGGTCGTCGAGCGTGGAGTCACGAAACTCGACTCTGTCCAACTCGGCCATCCTCAGCACGCTCAGCTTCATCAGCGCGCGGTCGAAGAGCACGTCTCGCAGAAGGCCGGCGCTGAAGTCGACGCCCGAGAGCTTGCAGCCCTCGAAGCGGCTGTTGGTCAGCTTGGTGAACTGCACGGCCGAGAGGTCGCAGTCGATGAAGGTCGATGCGGTCACGTCGAGCTCCACACCCGGCTGCGCTCGGAAGCTCACACCATGAAACACCGAGCCGCGGATCTCGACCTGCTCGCATTCACTGATGTCGACACCACCACGGAGATCAGCCTCCAGTATCGAACCCCAGCGATCGTCGAGATCGAGCGTCCCTTCGCCCTCCGGCGCACTCAACGGGCCGGTCGCCCGCGGCGGAGCGGAGAACGGCTCGGCAACGTCGACCCAAGGCATGGCGAGAGCGTATGGGTCAGCCGTGGGGTTCGAAAACGACCTTGATGGCGCCCGAGGCCCGATCGCGAGCCGCGGCGAAGGCTTCGGCCGCACCGTCGAGCGGGAACCGGTGGGTGATCATGGTGTTGCCGAGGTCAGGCAGCTCGGCGAGCAGAGCCGCGGCACCGTCGATCTCTCGACCGTTGGGAGTGCGGCCGTACATCATCGCCGGAATGAGCTCGGCCTCCTGCATGAGCAGGCCCACATCGATCTCGACCGGATCCCAGAACGACCCGACCATGCAGATGCGGCCGGCACGGGCTACTCGACGGACCGACTCCTTGATCGACGAGGTGTTGCCGACGGCGTCGAACACCACATCGAAGCCGGCGGCGTAGACCTGCTCGTCGTCGATGACGGTTGCGCCGATTCGGTCGGCGGCCACCCGCTGATGCTCGTGGCGGGCCGCGATCGACACGGCGAATCCGGAGCGTCCGAGCGCAGCCGCGAGGGCGAGGCCGATCGGCCCGGCCCCGACCACCGCGACAGTGTCTCGCGCTTCGAGGCGGGCTCGATTGAGACCGTGCACCGCGACGGCAAGGTTCTCGACCAGCGATGCATGACCGATGTCGACACCGGCGGCGAGTGGCACGAGCGCGTCGGTGGGCACGCTCATGTATTCCGCCATGCCGCCGTCGACCATGATGCCCATCACCTCGGCGCCGTTCTCGCAAGCATGGCGGTCGCCGTCGTCGCAGCTGGTGCAATGTCCGCATGACCGGAACGGTTCGAGCGCAACGGCGCGGCCGTCGTCGAGGTATCCCGAGATCTCATGGCCCAACACGCGGCCCTCAGCCCATCCGGCGTCGAGCAGGTGAAGGTCGGACCCGCAGATTCCGACAGCAGCGACCTTGACGCGCACGTCGCCTTCCTGCTGCGCAAACTCGTTGTCCTGCACGGTCGGCACGCCATCGATGACCCGGATCGCCTTCATGCCGTGGTCACCACTCGATCAGGTCGCGGACGTGGTGCGTCTCGTTGATCGATCGCACTGTGCGAATGCCGTTGGAGGCGGCCCGTACCCGGCTGATGCCGCAATAGTCGGGCGTGAGTGAGAGCGGATCATCGAACCGCAGGATCGTGCGCAGGAAGATCGAAGTGACCATTCCGTGACAGAACACCGCCACCTTCTGCGACTTGTTGGTGTCGATGATGTGCTGGAAACCACGACTGACGCGCTCGGTGAACGCCTCGATGCCATCGCTGAAGACGTGGTCGTGGATGTTGCCCTCGAAGAAGTGGGCGGCGTCCGGATCGTCGGGCGACATTTCTTCCGCCGGTATGTAGACCTGGTTCTTGTGGTCCGACTCCTTGATGTCGTCGAGCTGCTCGATCTCGTGGCCGAGGGTCGTCGCCAGCGGAACCGCCGTCTCGAAGGCGCGGCGCATCGTGGACGACACCACGTGGTCAATCCCCTCTGCCTCGAGAAACTCGCCAACCCGCTTCGCCTGCTGATGACCGGTCTCGGAGAGCCCAGGGTCGGCGGAGCCCTCGCCGTCGCGTAGGACCTGACGTTCGGGTCGGCCGTGTCGAATGATGTAGAGATCCACGACCTGAGGGTACGGCGGCTCAAGCTCGCTGGCGAAACGTGGCGAGAGGCGACACCGCGCCGATGCCGAGACCCGGCTCCGTCGACATGAGCAGCCGTCCGGTGTCGATCGAGAGACCGACCGCGACGTCCATCGCGAGCATCTCCGCCGTGGCGAGTCCGTGAGCTGACTCGAGCCCACACGCGGCCGCCACACTGGCCGCGTGAGCGACACCCACGGCCGAGTCGATCATCGAGGTGACGATCACCTCGAGACCGGCGCGACGAGCGGCCTGCACGGCATCGATGGCCAGATCCGGACCACCGAGCGCTTGCGGCTTGATCACAACAGCGGCGATCGAGCCCGCCTGGCTCATCGCCAGCTGCAGATCTGCGGACGTGCGAACGGACTCGTCGACTGCCACCGGCACTGCTGACGCTCGCCCGACCGCGGCGATCTCGGCGACCCCGCGAACCGGCTCCTCGCAGAGTTCAACGCCATGCGGGGCGATCGTTTCGAGCGCCCACACTGCAGTGTCGTGGTCCCAGGCGCCGTTCACATCGACTCGCAGGACGATTCCAGGTGCGGCCGCTCTTGCCACCGCCACTCGCTCGACGTCGGCTTCCGGGGCCAGCGCGCCCACCTTCAACTTGATCACGGTGATCCCGGCGGCGACATGGCGCGCCATCTGCCTCGCCAACTCATCGGGGTCAGTGGTCGACACCAGCGCATTCACCGCCAAAGAGTCGAGCACACGCGACTCGTGGAGACTCGGGTGCCAGGCCGCCAGATGGTGGTGGAGCGGCAGGCCTGCTCGGCGGGCGTCGACGTCGAGGGCGGCACCCGCCAGCGCGGCTCGGGCCGCGGGAACCGATGAGACCGCTGCCCGCCGGTCGGCGGTCGCATCCCAGACCGAGTCCGCCTCGGACCACGGGTTGTTGCTCTGGAGTGCGGTCACCGCAGCGTCGAACGTGTCGGTCGACCATCCGGACAGCGGTGAGGCTTCGCCCCATCCCGTGTGACCATCGTGGCGGAGCGCCAACAGAACGCTGTCTCGACGAGTCGTCACGCCGCGCCCGGTGGTGTGCGTCGAACGGAGCGGGAGCGATATCGGCATCACGCGGGTCTTCGCCGCCTCGAGGCCGGATCGAATGACCGTCGCGACCGCATCGGGCTGTTCGAGGTGGGCGGCATGGCCGGCGTGGCCGATGGTGGCGACGGAGGCGAAGGGCAGAGCCTGGTCGAGTTCCGCCGCGATCGCTCGGAACTTGGGATCATCCTCGCCGACGATCAGTTGAACCGGCGCGACGCACTCGCCGAGTAGGTCATGTAGAGGGCGCATCGATCCGGTGCCGGCACCGCGCAGACTCCGGACGAGCTCCTCGGGAGAGTTCTGCAGTCGCTGCGAACGGGCCGACGAGAGGAAGTGGGGCCCGAGTCGTTCCTGGGTCCCGAAGAGCGGGTTGGCCATCCAGCCGTCGACGAACACGGCGAGCCCATCGGCCAGAATTGATTCGCTCAGACCCTCGTCGGCGGCCCTGCGCTCGGCTCGCTCCTGCTCGGTGGCGAGGCCGGCGGACGCCCCGATCAGCGCCAGCGAAGCCACCTGCTCAGGGAACCGAGAGCCCAAGGTGAGCGCGAGTCGGCCACCCATCGAGTAGCCGACGATGTCGTAGGGAGCCGGTTGATCGAGCGCTGCGAGCGCGTCAAGGACATGGGCGGCCATCGCGTCGACGCTGTACTGATCGTCCTGCCCCGTCGATCCGCCGTGGCCGATCAGGTTCGGGACGATCACCGTGTGATCGGCGGCCAGCCGCTCCGTCAGCACCGCCATGGTCGATGCGTCGCCCGTGAATCCGTGAAGAAGGACGATCGCCGGACCCTGGCCGCTCACCTCGATGTGGAGTTCGGCGAGTCCGAGATCGAGTCGGTGGGTCTCGATGCTCATCCCTGCGTGGCAGTTCGCACCGCCGCACTGATCGATCGACGTTGAGCGACATCGGCATCGCGGTCGACACTGACCATCACCAGATCGACCCCAGGCTCAGTGGAGGCCGTGGACTCCTGGAGAGCATTCCGCAGAGAGGCGGGAGATTCGACCGCTCTGACGGTGACTCCTCCAATCCCGGAGAACTGAGCGAGATCGAGGCCGTGGGGTGTACGGAAGAGTGTTTCAAAGTCGACTTCGTCACCCCTGGCAGCAATGGGGAGCATCGAAAAGATGCCGCCTCCATCGTTGTCGATCAGCAGGATCGTGAGGTGCAGTCCGGCTCGGCGGGCGCCGAACAGCGCGCCGAGATCGTGGAGTAGGGCGAGGTCGCCGACGTAGAGCACGACCGGTCGATCGTGGCGACTCGCCAACCCCAGCGCGGTCGAGGTGATGCCGTCGATGCCACTGGCACCGCGGTTGCCGACGAACTCGATTCGGGGACCGGCAAGTGACACAAACGAATCGAGATCCCGCACCGGCATCGAGTTCGATGTCATCACCACGCTGCCGTCGGGCAGCGCATCGGCGAGTACCTCGGTCGCGGCCCCGCTGAGCATCGGCTCGCCGCCCAGAATCTCGCTCACCACGTGCGACGCGATCGCGTCGAGTTCGAGCCACCGATCGCGCCAACGAGTGTCGTCGCCGACCCCGATCGCCCCGCGCTCGATCGCGGCGAGAGCGGCAGCTGGGTCATCGGCGAGGTGATGGGTGGTCGAGAACGAGGCATCGTTCCATCGCTCGGCGGGATCGATCAGCACCACTTCTGGGTCGTGGCGTTCGATCCACAGCCTCACCGGCTTGGTCGTGGGACTACCGCCAACCCGAATCACGATCTCGGGTCGAAGCTCATCGACGACGGCATCGACCTTGAGGAGGTGGTCGGCGGTGGCGATTTCGGCGGCGCCGTCAGGCTGTTGGCGCGAACGGCGGGTTCCCGCCAAGGGCTCGCCGATCACCGGCCACCCCGTCGCTGCGCTGAGCGACAAGGCGGCGGCGACGATCTCGCGGGTCCGAGCGGGGTCGGGGTGCGCATCGGGGCCCACCACGATCGCGCCGCGGTTTCGCGGAATGATCGCCGGATACTCGAGCATCGGAGTCGGGGGTGCGGCGGCGGGCCGCGTGGTCGCGAAAACAATCGGGACCGCGGCGACCGGTTCGAGCGGCTCGCGGAGCGGCCAGTTGAGGTGGACCGGCCCGCTGTGGCTTCCCGTCGCACTGTCGACGGCCCGATGCGCGGCAAGACGAGCCTGCGCGGGAGTCCAGTCGCCCGCGACCGGCAGATCGACGGCCCATCGTGTGGAACGCCCGAAGATGCCGACCTGATCGATCGTCTGGCCGGCGCCCCAATCTCGTAACTCGGGGGGACGATCGGCCGTGCAGACGATGAGCGGCACTCCGGAATGATGGGCCTCGACCACCGCGGGCAGGTAGTTCGCCGCCGCGGTGCCCGACGTACAGACGAGCACCGATGGGCGGCCGGTCGCCTTGGCCTGACCGAGAGCGAAGAACCCGGCCGATCGCTCGTCCAGCTGTATCCACGTGGTCAATCCGGGTTGCGCGTGAAGCGATATCGAGAGGGGCGTCGACCGGGAACCAGGGCTGATGACGATGTCGGCCACACCATGCTCGACCAACGCGGCCGCGAAGGCGGCAAGGACGTCGTAGACGGGGTCGGCAGAGTCGCTCATCGGTCCATCACGTCGAGAAGCGCTCGCAGCTTCACACCGGTCTCGGCGAGTTCATCGGCCGGTACCGAATCGGCAACGATGCCGGCACCCGAGAAGAGGGTGGCTGTGCCCTTCTCGTCGACCAGCGCGGACCGCAGCGCAACCCGCAGCTCTCCGTTGCCGTCGAGATCACACCAACCGACCGGCGCGGCGTACCACCCACGGTCAAACGCTTCGCGCGCTTCGAGCCAGTTCACCGCGGCGGCGGTGGGAGTACCGGCCACTGCAGGCGTGGGGTGCAACACTCCGGCCACACGAAGGACGTCCATATCACTCACGCCGCCGGCCCGACGTTCGATACGGGCCGTGATCGGTGTGCGCAGATGCTGCAATCGAGCAAGCCTGAGGACTTCGGGTTCCTGCGGTGTCTCGCCAACGAGGCCGAGCGCCGCCAACCGTTCGGTGATGTCGTCGACGACGAACTGGTGCTCCTCGCGGATCTTCGCTGACGCCAGCATCTCGGCCGCGAGGCCTGCGTCGGTCGTGTCGTCCCAGCCCACTCCCGTGGTTCCTGCCAGCGCGGCGGTGCGCACTTGGCGGCCATCGAGGGCAACGAGCTGCTCCGGGCTCGCGCCGAGAAACTGGCGGTCGCCGACGGCGATCGAAAACACCGCGCAGGACGGGTAACGGGCCCGCAGCCGGGCGATCACCGCGATGGCATCGACCTTTCGCTCCTCGTGGGTGCGAGCGAGGACGACCTTGCCGAACTCGCCCGTGCTGATCGACGCGACGGCCTCGGCCACGAGCGTCTGATACGGCGCGGCGGTGGGCCCATCGGCGGCGACGTCGCCGTCGCGGAAGTCGAGATCGACGGGAACGGTCGGCGGTAGATCCGCCACGACCGCGTCGAGTCGTCGATCGAGACCGTCGATCGCGGCGGTCTCCTCGATACCCGCCTCGACGCGAGCGGCGGCCAGGATCCACGATCCGTCCGGGCGGTCAACGAAGGTGAGCTCGGGCAGGATCCAGCTCGTTTCGGGGAACCCGGTCCAGTCGGGCCCGCGCGAATCGGCCGAGGGGGCGCCGGTCCACCCCGACGAGGAGAACGAGAATCCGCCGAAGAGCATCGGAGCAGGCGCGTCGGCCGGGCCGGTGCGATGGGCACGGGCCGCCAGCGCGGCGCGAGCGGCGGAGGCGGCCGAGAAACGGCCGTCCCCGACCGGGGAGATCGTCTCGACGGCGCCGAGTCCGACGAAGGCCAGACCGCGCTCCGGTCGGATCCACAGTGCTCGGTGATGCTCAGCCGACGCGGCATAGACCGCTACGGGGTCGACTCTGGCCTCGAGACGTCTGGCCAGCACCACAAGGCCGCCGCCCAGAGCAGCGGCGTCGGCAGGATCGTCGCCCATTCGCGCCAGCGCGCGGGCCCGCAGTGTGCGTTCGAAATGACGGCCGACCAGATCCGAGGCCACCGGCACGAGGCGATGCATCAAGCCGATCAGGTCGTCGCGGTTGCCGCCGCGTCGGTCACTGTGGCGCTTGAACAGCTCGATGGCGTCGTCGACCACATCCTCCACATGGGTGGCATGACGCATGGCGAGCGCCGTGAGTTCTTCGAGGGTCACGCCCTCGCTGACGAGCGTGCGAGCGGCGACGAGCATGTCGACGGCATCGGGCGGGAAACGAGGCTTACCTCGGCCCGAGCTCGGGACGAGCAGACCTGCGTCGACCACGATGTCGACGATGAACTCGGGCACCTCGGCGCGGCGGGCGAGCTCGGCCTTGTCGAGGTGGGGATCGGCCGCGTTCTGGGCGGCGAGGTCGGCGAGCAGGCCCGTGGCATCGTCGGTCGAGAGATCCTTGATCTGCGCGAGGGTGAACCCGCGCTCGGCCAGCGCTCGAATCTCTTGCACTCGCGCGAGGTGGGCAGCCCCATACCAGGCGACCCGTCCCTCTTTCTGCGGGGGAGCGAGCAGCTTGCGGCGCTGGTAGTAGCGCACGGTGTCGACCGCCACGCCGACTGCCTCGGCCAGATCCTCGACTCGGTACCGATCGACTTCAGGAGATTTCTTCGCCACGTCCACAACCTACCTCGTCGGCCAGATAATGCGAGTATTTACTCCCGCAGTCACAACTCTCACCGTTCCGCCGTCCGCACGTTGCGCGATCCAGCACAACTCCTGTGCGCGAGCGCGCAAATTTCGGGGGTTAGGTTGCGGGGGTGACCCCGCCCGACGACCGCACACGACCGCGACTCGAGATGATCGACCTCGACGATCCGAGTGGCACCCAGGCCGCACGCGCCCGCCGGCGACCGGTGATGGAGGCCACTCGTGGGCTCGTCCTCGAGGATCGTGGCAGTGGCATCGTCGGTGCCCTCGTCGAGTTCAGCCCGCCGCGGCTGGTCCTGCGCGACCGCCACGGCAAGGACCACACAGTCCGCTACGCGGAGGGCTCGGTGCGAGCAGCCATCGACGGCAAGGGCGTCCCCGTCAGCCTCAGGCCGCCGGCCCCCCAGGCGACAGCCCCCGGTGTGACGGCATCGGGATCGATCGATCTCGGCGACGTTCCCGCTCGCGTTGCTCGGGCGAGTCGCATATGGGTGGAGGGCATTCACGATGCCGAACTCGTCGAGAAGGTGTGGGGTGCCGACCTCCGCGTCGAGGGTGTGGTCGTGGAACAACTGGAAGGCGCCGACGACCTGGCCGACCGCGTACGCGGGTTTCGACCCGGCGACAATCGGCGACTCGGTATCCTCCTCGACCATCTCGTCGACGGCTCGAAGGAAAGCCGGATCGCCGCCGAGGTCGACGATCGAAACGTGCTGATCACCGGCCACCCGTTCGTCGACGTGTGGCAGGCCGTGCGGCCCGAAGTCCTCGGCATCGAGCGGTGGCCGGAGATTCCCAAGGGGCAGCCGTGGAAAGAAGGAGTGATCAGTGCGCTTGGTGCCTCCGTGTCACCGGGCGAGTTCTGGAAACACCTACTCGGCAAGGTGAACTCGTGGAAAGACCTCGAACCGACCATGCTCGGCGCGGTCGAGGAACTGATCGACTTCGTCGCTCCCCCAGAGGGCTAGCGCCCTCAGAAGCGTTGGGTCACAGCGGGCGTAAGTGCCTAGGCTGCTCGACTGGACTCGGAGGGGACCCATGTCGACACGCTCACCACAACTCGGACGCCGCTTCGGCGCGATTGCGCTCTCACTTGCACTCATCGCGGGAGCGTGCGGCGACGACGACCCCGCCGCGGAGCCGACTGGCGACGGCGAGCAGACGACCACCACCACTGCCGGTGCTGTTGAAGACGACACCGTCGAGGTCGTCGACGTTCCCGCGGTGACCGAGGATCGGGCCCACTACATCCTCCCGCCCGGCAACTACGGCGGGCTCCCGACCACCGACGACTCGCTCGATCAGCTGGCGCTCTACGACGGCCTCACACCGCTGCGCGGCAGCGTCACCGACGACGACATCGACTCGTTCTTCCTTCCGGCCGACTTCGCGCCGATCGGCGAGACGACCGAGATCGACACCGGACGCGACGGACTCACCCTGGTCTACGACGAGTTCGGCATACCCCACATCACCGGCGAGACCCGTGAGGACGTCGCCTTCGGCGCCGGTTGGGCGACCGTGCGCGATCGCGAAATCCTGATCAACTTCGGCCGCGGCCCCGCCCGCGCCGCGGTCGCCGACATCCCCGGCGTCGATGCCTTCGACCTGGTGACCTCGGGGACACCATTCGTACCCAGCGAGGCGACGGAGAAGCTGGTCGCCGATCAGGTACAGCTGATTCTCGACACCTACGGCGAGGAAGGCGAGGAGATCGTCTCCGACATCGAGGCCTACACCGATGGCGCCAATGCCTATATCGAGGCAAACGACATCGCGATGGAGCCGTTCACGATCAACGACATCATCGCGACGACCGCCTTCATCGGATCGATCTTCGGAGCCGGTGGCGGGTCCGAGGCCCGCAACGCCGAATTCCTTTCGCGGCTCCAGAACGAGCTTGGCGACGAGCAAGGTCGGGCCGCGTGGGAAGACCTCATGCAAACCGACGACCCTGAGGCGTACACCACGATCGACGAACGCTTCGAGTACGGCACATTCACCGGCGGAGACGTCACCGGCTCGGTACCGATCGACCAGGGCTCGATCATCTCGCTCGATCCCCGCGATCCCGAGCCCGGCTCCAATCCCGGCATCGCCAACATCTCGTTCGCCGGCAGTGGCTTCGTGGACGCGGTCGACGGACCGCCCGTGATCAAGGCCTCGAACTGGCTCACGGTCGCCCCTGAAGCGTCGGCGACCGGCAACACCTTGGCCGTGATGGGTCCGCAGCTCGGCTACTACTACCCGGAGATCGTGATGCAGATGCATCTGAAGGGCCCCGACTTCGAGGCGCAGGGCGCCGCCGTGCCGGGCCTCGCGATGTATCTCCTCATCGGCCGAACTGAGGACTACGCGTGGAGTCTCACGTCGGCCAACCAGGACGTGCGCGACGTGTTCGCAGAAGTGCTGTGTGAGCCTGACGGCTCCGAGCCCACTCGCGACTCCGGGTCCTACATGTTCGAAGGCGAGTGCACGCCCTTCGAGATCTTCGATGCGGGCACGCTCGGCGGCACCCCGATCGTCTACCCCGTGTCGGTCCATGGCCCGGTGATCGGCACCGCCATGTCCGATGGCCAGCCGATCGCCCTCAGCCGAGCTCGCTCGACGTTCGGTCGCGACGGGCTCAACCTCGGTGCTCTCAAGAACATGACCGAAGGTGATGCCGACACGCCCGAAGCGTTCTACGAGATCGCCGACCAGTTCGGCTTCACCTTCAATTGGGGCTACGCCAACCGCGAGGGCGTCGCCTACTTCGCGTCTGGCTACCTGCCGGTGCGAGCCGAGGGGCTCGACCGTCGACTGCCCACGCTCGGTACCGGCGACTACGAGTGGCAGGGTTTCCTCTCGCAGGACCAACATCCGCACGCGTCCGAAGGCCCCGAGGGGCGCCTCCTCAACTGGAACAACCAGTCTGCTCCTGGCTTCATGCACGGCGACGGCAACCAGTACGGGTCACACCATCGCGTCGAACTCTTCGACCAATGGCCGGAGGATGCACAGCTGAAGGACGTCGTGTCGATCATGAACCGCTCGGCGACCGAAGACACGCTCTCGCCGGTCTGGACGGTCGTGCTCGACCTGCTGGACGGCACGGAAGCACCGTCGGACCTCTCCGCCGAGGCAGTGGCGCTTCTCGAGGCCTGGATTGCCGACGATGCACCCTTGCTCGACGCCGACGAGGACGGCGACTACGACGATCCCGGCGCGCTTGTATCTTCGATCCTGTGGCGACGGGTCGAGGGCACGGTGTTGGCTCCAGTCTTCGCTCCCCTCTTCCGCGACGGGATCGATCTGCGGGGCATCGATGAGTCGAGCATGGTCGACAAGGACCTTCGGACCCTGCTCGGGCAGGACGTGGCGGGAGCGTTCCAACTCTCCTACTGCGGGTCTGGTGACCTCGAGACGTGTCGGGCCGACATCTGGGCCGCGATCGACGACGTCGTTCACGAATGGAGCGAGATGTTCGGCGACGACCCGTCGATGTGGCTGCGCGGCGCCCGCACGAGCGGCTTCACCCCGGGGTTCATCGACAACACGTTCCGATCGACCTCCCGACCGACCTACCAACAGCTCCTCGAGTTCGTCAACGAGGAGGAGTAGGGCTGTGTTCGCTCAGCCGCCAGCCGCGCAGCGATGGATAGGCACGCGCGACAAGGCCGACCCCAAGCACACAGGCCAGCCCACCGCTCCACGCGGAAACCCGCACATCGGTCGCCACGGCGACCGCACCCGACTCGACATCGCCGAGCCGCGGACCACCGGTCACGTTCGCGATATGGAGCGCGCTCAGCCGGCCGCGTAGCTCGTCGGGCACGGTCAGCATGATGATGGTGTTGCGCATGACGGCCGAGATCACGTCGGCCCAGCCGGCGACGGCCAACAGCACGAGCGCGAGCCAAAGCCACGGCGAGAACCCGAACGCGGCGACCGAGCCACCCCACAGCAGCACGGAAGCGAGCACGCCCTTTCCCTGGCGGTCGATCCGACCGATCCAGCCCGAGGTCGCCGCGCCGATGAACGCACCGACAGCGGGAGCCGCGTAGAGCAGACCGACCGCTCCGGGGGCGTTGAAAACCCGCGCCGCGAGCTCAGGAAAGAGAGTGCGGGGCATCCCGAACACCATGGCGTTGAGATCGATCACGAAGGCACCCTCCACCGCGGGCTGCGAACGCAGGTAGCGCCAGCCGGCAACGGCCGAACGCCAGCCCGGCGGCGTGCCCCCTCCGGCGGGCACCATCGGCAGCATCATCAGCAGCGCAACCAGCCCCGCGCTGAAAGTGACGACGTCGACCCAGTAGGCCGCGGCCATGCTCTGCGTGATCACGAGTCCGGCCACCGCCGGACCGATCACCAACGCGACCTGATAACTCAGCTGATTGAGCGCGAGGGCCGACGGCAGCTGCTGAGCGGAGACCAGCGTCGGCACCACTGCGGTGCGAGTGGGACTGTCGATCCCGGAGAGCGCAGCGATCACCGAGGTCAACACGAAGACGATCGACAGGTGCGGGTCGGCGAGCATCGCGTTGAACGCCAACCCGACAGAGGCGAGCGCCAACAACAGTTGCGTGATGATCAGGATGCGACGGCGATCGAATGCATCGGCCAAGGTGCCGCCGAGGAACGACGCGAAGAGCAGCGGTGGCAACTGCGCCAGTGCCAGGAGGCCGACCATCAGCGTCGAATCGGTGATCTGGAACACCTGCACCGGCGCGGCAACGACCGTGAACTGCGATCCGGCGACAGAGATCGTCCGGCCGATGAAGAGCAGGCGGAACTGTCGTGACTCACGCAATGGCGCCGTGTCGGTCAGCAGCTTCACCCGAGGAAGCTATGTCGAGCGATCGGCGGACCCCTCAGTCGGAAACAGACGGCAAGCAGTACACCGGGTGTCACAACTCCTGCCTACGATCACCACTGAATGGCGATCACTCTCGAGACGACTCCCTACGGCCCTGAGGCTCACGAGGCTCTCGCCGCGTCGATCGACCAGCTGAAGGCCGGCGACCGGCTCCGTGCCGTCGCCGTCATCGTGCCGTCGAACTACATCGGCATCGCCGCGCGGCGTGCCCTTGGCCGCCGCCAGGGCGTCGCTGCGGTCACGTTTCTCACCCCCTACCGGCTCGCCGAACTCCTCGGCGCGGGCCGCATCGCGGCTACGGGCCGTCGTCCAGTGTCCACGCCAGTGCTGGCCGGTGCCGTCCGATCGGTACTCGCCGACGACGCCGGCCAGTTCGCCGGGGTCCACACCCATCCGGCCACCGAGCGCTCACTCGTGAGGGCCCACCGTGCCCTCTCGGAGCTCGATGGTGGTTCCCTCGCCGCCGTGGCCGCCACCTCCTCTCGATCCGCCGACGTCGTTCGCGTTCACAAGGCGGTCGCCCAACGGCTCGAGTCGACCTTCAGCAACGAACAGGACCTGGTGGCTGCCGCGGTCGCGGCCATCGCCGAGGGCGCTCCGATTCTCGAGGAGTTGGGCTCAGCCGTGATGTTCCTTCCCCAGCGGCTGAGTTCCCATCAAGGTCGCCTGCTCAGCGCTTTCGGCGAGGCCACCGACCTCCACGTGATCGCGGGGCGAACAGGCGATTCCGAAGCCGACGCCGGACCAGCCGACAGCGCAGCCCAGCTCAGGTTGCCGTGGCCGGCATCCACATCGGTGTCACCGCCGGCCGCGACCGTCGGCCTGTCGCTCTCTGATGCCGACGACGAGGTGCGCCACGCCCTGCGCACCGTCGTCGACGCGGCGAGAGAAGGCACGTCCCTTGGGCGCTGTGCCGTTCTCTACGGGTCACGCGACCCCTACGCCAGGCTGCTCGGCGACGCCTTCGATGCGGCCGGTATCGAGTGGTACGGCACCAGCGTGCAGACCGCCGACGCATCGCTTCTGGGGCGCTCACTGCTCGCGTTGTTGGCGCTGGGCGACCACGACTTCAGCCGTCGCGATGTGGCGGCGTGGCTCGCGAGCGCGCCGATTCGGGGGATCGACAACCGACCGGCTCCCGTTGCCGCATGGGAACGCGCCGGCCGAGCGGCAGGGGTAGTCGCCGGACTCGACCAGTGGACGGCTCGGCTCACGCGACTGGTCGACGAGCTCGAGGACGACGCGCTGCAGGCCGAACAGACCGAAGAGGAGAACTGGCGGGCCGAACGCCATCGCCGCGACGCCACCCACGCCCGAGAGCTGGGCGATTTCATGACCACGCTGGTCGGCGACCTCGACCCGGGCGGGCGCGGGTCGAGTTGGTCGGGGCTGGCGTCGTGGTGTCGCGGCCTCGTACGCACCTATCTCGGAGGCGAGTCGCTCCGGGGCGATTGGCCGCCCGACGAACAGTCGGCGGCGCAACGCATCGATGCCGCTATCGACCGTCTCGGCGATCTCGACGGCATCGACTCACAGCCATCGACGGCATCGTTTCGCCGCGCACTCGAGCTCCAGCTCGGCGACGACATCGGGCGCCACGGCTCCTTCGGCAATGGCGTGCTGCTCGGGCCGGCGCACATGGGCGTAGGTCTCGAACTCGACGTTGTCGTCATCGTCGGCATGGCCGAGGGATCATTCCCCACCCGCCGCAGCGACGACCCTCTGCTCCCCGACCGGGTGCGCGCCGTCGCCGGACGAGACCTCCCGCTCCGCATCGACCAGGTGCACGATGATCACCGAGCCCTCCTGGCCGTCATGGCGGCGACCCCCCACGTCACGATGATGTTCCCCCGGGGCGATCTGCGGCGCAGCGCTGAACGCGCCCCCTCGCGGTGGTTGCTCGATGCAGTGGAGGCCCACGACGACATCCGGCCCAACGCCGAAGAGCTCGGGCGAGCCACCGGCGACTGGTTCCACGAGGTGCCGTCGTTCATCGCCGGGCTCCGGGCCACCGACTTTCCCGGCCATGGGCAGGAATACGACGTGCGCGCTCTGCTCGATGCCTCCGATCGAGGCGACGACATCGCGGGGCTGGCGCTCGTGGGCGACCGTCCCGAACTACGGCGCGGCATCGATCTCATCGCGTCACGACTCTCCACCGACTTCACTCGGTTCGACGGCAACCTGTCGACCGACGGCGACCTGCGAGGCGCGAGCCTGCCCACGCCGCTCGACCCCGATCACATCACGTCGGCCACTCGCCTCGAGTCCTGGTCCAAGTGCCCCCACGCATACTTCGTCGGCCATGTTCTCGGCGTGCGGCCGGTCGAGGATCCCGAAGTGCAGTACCGGATCTCGCCGCTCACGCTCGGCTCCCTCGTTCACCATGCTCTCGAACAGTGGATCCTCGAGGCACTCGAGGCAGGCACCGTGCCCGTCAATGGCGGCCCGTGGAGCGAGCAGGCACGCGCTCGCCTTCTCGCCATCGCCGCCGAGGAATCCGAACGGATCGCCAACAAGGGCCTGGTGGGCCGGGCCGTCTATTGGCAGCGTGACCGCCTCGTGATGATGGGCGATCTGGCCGAGGTCGCGACAGTCATGGACCGACACCAACGAGCCGCGCACGGTTCCACCCCCGTCGCCGCCGAACTCCCCTTCGGCATGCCGGGCTCCGTCACTCCGCCGGTCGACATCGCACTTCCGAGCGGTCGTGCCCTTCGCCTACGCGGCTCGATCGATCGAGTCGACGAAACCCACGACGGCGAGCTGATCGTGATCGACTACAAGACCGGCAAAAGAGACGCATTCAAGGGACTCAGCGAAGAGAGTCCCACCCCCGAAGGCCGCTTCCTCCAACTCGCTCTCTACTCCGCCGCGGCCCGCATCGTGCTCGACCGATCTGATGCACAGACCCGCGGCGCCTACTGGTTCGTCACCCGCCGCGGCGAGTTCGAGACCGCCGGCTATCCGGTCACCGACGAAGTCGCCGCGCGAGCCCTCTCCGTGGTCGAACAAATCGTCGACGGCATCGCCGACGGGCTCTTCCCGCAAGCACCCCGAGAGCCCGGGTGGAGCATGTATGTCGACTGCGAATTCTGCGAACCCGACGGGCTCGGCACGTCGCATCAATTCGCCGACTTCGGCCGCATTGCCGAGGCACCGGGCATGGAGCCATGGCGACAGGTCGTTCTCACCGGCGCGGACCCGCAATGACGGACGACGACCAACTCGACCTGTTCGGCTCTCGACCGCCCACCCCTGCGTTGGCCGCGGCTGCACCACCTCGCGCGGATCAAGGCGACACACCGGCCGACGAGTCCCAGCGGCTACGTATTCGCAACGACCGGACATCCACTCTCTTCGTGGAGGCGGGGGCGGGATCAGGCAAAACCCGAGCTCTGGTCGACCGGGTCGAGGCGTTGGTCATGCAGGATCGAGTCGGCATCGACTCGATCGCCGCCATCACGTTCACCGAAAAGGCCGCCGGCGAACTCCGGGATCGCATTCGTCAACGCTTCGAACAAGCGGCCGTCGGCCCAGCCGAGGGCGATGACGACCGACGCATCCTCGCCACCGCGGCGCTGGCCGAACTCGACGGCGCCGCCGTCGGCACCCTCCACTCGTTTGCGCAGCGCATCCTCAATGAGCACCCGGTCGAGGCCGGACTACCGCCCGGGGTGGAGGTGCTCGACGAGATCGGATCCCAGGTCGAGTTCGAAAGTCAGTGGCATCAGTTTCTCGACCAGCTCCTCGACGACCCGTCGATGGGAGGGTCAGTCCTCGCGCTCGAGGCGGCGGGCGTCCGACTCGACGCGCTCCGCCAACTCGCGCTGCAGATGACCGACAACTGGGATCTTGTCGACGAACGACTCGACCGCGCCGCTCCCCCGCCACCCGCCTTCGATCTCGACGGCCTCCTTGCCGAATTCGACCGCGTTCTCGACCTTCGCGAGCACTGCCTCGACGAAGGCGATCTGCTCCTCGAACGATTCACCGATCTCCACGATGCCCGCGCCCGACTCGAGGCCGGCGTCGACGACATCGATCGGATGTCCATCGCGACGGCCATGGGAGCGGGCGGTAAATCGGGTCAGAAGATCACTGCCGGCCGCGGTGGCAAGGCCGGCGGTTGGGCAATCCCGATCAGCGAGGTGAAGGACGCAATCAAGCGGCTCGGTGCCGCGTGCGACGATGCCGTCGCCGTCGTCACCCGCGGGGCCCTGGCCCACATTGCCGCCCGGCTCGGCGACTTCGTCATGCGCATGGCGACCGAACGGCAGCAGAGCGGGCGCCTCGAGTTCCACGACCTTCTTGTCCATGCTCGCCGGGTGCTCCGGTCGCCTCAGCACGGGGCCGAAGTGCGGTCGTCGCTGCGCGAGCGCTACCGCCGTCTCCTGCTCGACGAGTTCCAGGACACCGACCCGATCCAGATCGAACTCGCAGCCTTGATCGCCGCCGACGACACCGACGTGGCCGGGCGAGATTGGGCCGAGCTCGACATCGAGCCGGGCCGGCTCTTCCTCGTGGGCGACCCGAAGCAATCGATCTATCGCTTCCGACGAGCCGACATCAGCGTCTACCTCGCCGCGCGCGACCGCTTTCCGGGCGGTCCCACCCTCACCGTCAACTTCCGCACCGTCGCTCCGGTGATCGAGTGGATCAACGACGTCTTCTCGGTGTTGATTCAACCCGAACCGTTGAGTCAGCCCGACTACGCACCGCTCACCGCCCACCGTTCCGAGGCATCGCCACACGGGCCAAGCGTCGCGTTGCTCGGGGCCGTGCCGATCGAAGAGAAGCTCAACGCCAACGCGCTGCGACAACAGGAAACCACCGACATCGCGGCCACCATCGCCGCCGCATTGCATGGACCCGAGCCCTGGCTGGTGCACGACGACGCGGGTTGGCGACCAGCCGAGCCGAGCGACGTCTGCATCCTCCTTCCCGCTCGCACCAGCCTGCCGCAACTCGAACGGGCACTCGACCGGATGGGCATTCCGTACCGGGCCGAGACCAGTTCTCTGGTCTACGCCACGCGTGAGGTTCGCGAACTCATGTTGGCGCTGCGAGCAGTAGCCGATCCCACCGACGAACTCGCGACGGTCGCCGCCCTGCGCTCGTTCGTCTACGGATGTGGCGACGACGACCTGGCTCACTGGAAGCTCGGCCTACGCGGCCGATTCGCGATCAACGGAGGTCGTCCCGAAGGTAGCGAGGGTCATCCCGTCGCCGACGGCCTCAACCATCTCGCCGCCCTCCACGAGGCTCGACTGTGGTCCAACCCGGCGGAGCTGCTCGATCGGCTCGTGCGAGATCGAGGCGTGCTCGAGACGGCCGTGGCCACCGGCACCCCGCGCGATGTATGGCGTCGCCTGCGTTTCGTCATCGATCAGGCGCGGGCATGGACCGACGCCGGCGGGCGCGACCTGCGGGCGTACCTCGAGTGGGCCCGCCTGCAGGGCGCCGACAACGCCCGAGTCAGCGAAACCGTGCTGCCGGAGACCGACGACGACTCGGTCCGGATCATGACGGTTCACGGCGCCAAGGGGCTCGAGTTTCCGATCACCGTGCTCGGCGGAATGACCACCCAGATCACCCGCCCGCCCCGCGGGCCTTCGATCGCGTTTCCGCCGGGCGATGCCGCTCCTGTCCTGCGACTGTCCAGCAAGGTCACTTCTGAGCGCTACGACGCCTGGAAGCCGGTCGACGAACAGATGGATGAGCACGAACGCCTCCGCCTGCTCTATGTGGCCGCCACACGAGCCCGCGACCACCTGGTCGTGTGCCTCCATCGGCTGGCCGATACGCGGCGCCGCACCAGCGCGAGCGTGATGGCCGAGCCCGGACTCGCCTCTGCGGCCGGCTCGCCGTATGACGCACCGACCACCAAGGTCCCTCTCCAGCCACACCCCACTCCCCGGCCACTTCCTGACCGCAACGCCTGGTCGACCGAACGGGCCGAGGCGCTCGCGGCGGCATCCCGGCGCACTGTGGTGGCGGCCACCACCTTGGCCCGCGAGGCGGCCGCGGCGGAGTCCGAGCCCACCGCTCACAGCGAAGACCCCGGCGTCGACCCCACCGATCCCGGTCCTGTACCGGGCCTTCTGCCACTCGATCCCGGACTCGACAAGCGCCCCCGCGACCTCGATCTGCCTCCGTGGCAGAAGGGTCGCTACGGCACCGCCATCGGGCGAGCCGTCCACGGCGTGCTGCAGGTCGTCGACCTTTCCTCGGGCGCCGGGCTCGAAGATGCCGCCCGCGCGCAGGCGATGGCCGAGGGTGTCGCCACCCGTACCGAGATCGTGGGCCGACTCGCCCGCAGCGGTGTCGATACCTCCGTTGCCCAGGCTGCCGCCGCCGCTCAGCATTGGCGCGAGTTGTGGGTGGCAGCACCCGTTGGCGATCACCTCATCGAGGGCTATGTCGATCTCCTCTACCGAACGGATGCGGGCCTCGTGGTGGTCGATTGGAAGACCGACCATGTCGTTGGCGACGACGACGTGGCGGCGAAACTCAGCCGCTATCGGCTGCAGGGCGCCAGTTACGCGGCAGCGGTCGAAGCGGCCACCGGCGAAACAGTGGCCCGGGTCGTCTTCGCCTTCCTCAGAGAAGACGGCGCCACCGAGGCCGAGCTGCCGGATCTACGCGATGCCATTGCCGAGGTCCGAGACCGGGCCGCCGAGCTGGCTCGCGCCTCGGCCTCCGTCGACGTCGCTTTGTGACTCGATCAGCGGCGGTGAAGGCGATCGTCGAGCTCGCCGCTCACTCGAGCCAGGCCCTTGCCGAGCTCGAAGCGTTCGGCCGCGTCGAGGTCGCCGATGTCGAGATCGAAGGCATCGAGCACCAGCTCGAGCGTCGCGCTCGCTGACTGGTGGCCGGCCGGCGTGAGCTCGATCAAGGCCCGACGACCATCAGCGGGATCGGCAACGCGGCGGACCAGCCCTCGATCCTCGAGGCGGCGGATCGTCTTGGTGGTTCCTCCCGTGGTCTGCACCAGGCGATCGGCGATCTCGCCGGCCGAGAGGCGATGCGGTTCGCCGTCCATCCAAAGGGCGCTGAGCGCCGCGTATTCGGATGTGTCGAAGCCCTCGGTCGCCAGCGTGTCGGCGAACCATGCCTCGACCTGGCGTCCCGCACGGAATATCCAGACCAAAACCTCGACCGTCGACCAGTGGCGCGGGTCGACGTAGCTCTCGAGCTGGCCGAGACCACGTCTCGAGTCCTCAGCGGCAGTCTCATCAGTCGGCGTCGGTTCGTTCACGGTCCGCAGGTTATCCATCGATTGCCTTGACATTCCTTCTCAGGAAGGTAATTTCACGCCCGTGACTTTGACCAACGACTCCCGCGCCAGCGATGTGAACCCCGACGACATCGACTTCAGCGATCTCGACGTGTTCGCCGATCGCTGTCCTCACGACTGGTTCACCTACCTGCGCGAGAACGCACCGGTCTGGAAAAACAAGGCCACTCCGGAGGCGGGCGACGAACCGTTCTGGAACGTCACTTCCTACGAGCTCATCACTCAAGTTCACCGGAGCGGAACGCTCTACAGCCATCAGACCGGGCCCGGCCGCGACGGCGCCGGTGGCATCGCCCTCACGGACCTCGAGGCCGAGCGTGGTCCCGGGCTCCAGATGGTGATGACCGATCCGCCGCAGCACACCACCTACCGAAAGCTGGTGAACAGCGGATTCACCCCTCGCATGGTGCGTCGCCTCGAAGAGGCGTTCCGGCTGCGGACCACCGCGCTTCTCGATGCCGTCACGCCTGCCGGCAAGTGCGACTTCGTCACATCGATCGCGGCCGAACTCCCGCTCATGGCAATCGCCGAGATCGTCGGTGTTCCGCAAGAGGATCGCGACAAACTGCTCGACTGGAGCAACCGCACCATCGGCGGTGCCGACGAGGAGTACCAGACCAGCGAACCGTCCAACACGACCGACGACCTCGGTATCGAAGGCGACTTCAATGACTCCGAATCGGCGATGATCGAGATGGCGATGTACGCCCACGAGCTCACCGACCGCAAGAAGGCCGAACCGGCTGACGATCTCTGGACGCGCCTCACCGAGGCGGTCGTCACCATGGAGGACGGAACTCGCCACGAGCTCTCTGAGATCGAGCGCGACCTCTTCTTCACCTTGCTGATCATCGCCGGCAACGAGACCACGCGGAACTCGATCTCGAAGGGGATGATGGCCTTCTTCGACAACCCCGATCAGTGGGATCGCTGGCTGGCCGATCCCGAGGGGCTCGCCGACACGATGGTCGACGAGATTCTCCGCTTCACGAGCCCCGTCAACTTCTTTCGCCGAACCGCGACAGAAACCACGATGCTCGGTGATGTCGAGATCCAGGCCGGCGACAAGGTGCTGCTCTGGTATCCGGCGGGCAACCGGGACGAGGCGGAGTTCGGCCCCACGGCAGACCAGTTCGACATCGGACGGACGCCAAACCACCACATGGCGTTCGGCGCGGGCGGCGCCCACTTCTGCCTCGGTTCGAACCTCGCAAAGCTCGAGATCAAGATCATCTTCCAAGAACTCGCCAAGCGCTGCCCCGACCTTCGCCCGACCGGGCCGGCCGAGCGCCTTCGGATGAACCTTGTCGACGGGATCAAGCACCTGCCGGTCGAGTTCACTCCCAGCCCGGCCCTGCTCTGACCGGTATCCAACACCTGGCCACCTACGGCACGCTGATGCCGGGCGAAGACAATCACTGGGTCGTGCGCAACATCGCGGGCGAGTGGTCGAACGCCACCGTGCTCGGCTGGACCTATCCGATCGGTTTCGGGCCGGCCGAGGGCTACCCCGGTCTCACCCTTGACGCAGCCGGGCCGCCGGTCGACCTGGCCGTGCTCTCGTCCGACCGCCTCGACAAACACTGGCGAGAGATCGACGAGTTCGAAGGCCCCGGCTACCGCCGCATCCAATGCAACATAGAACTCGCCTCCGGCGAGTCGATCCGCGCCTGGATCTACGAAACCGACCCCCAAGCCGAGTAACCCCCGCCGCTGCAACTGGAGTCTGACCCCCGCTGCAACTCAGATGATGTTGCCCTCGCGACCTTCCCAGTAGGGGTCCTTGAGCCGGCGTTTGTAGAGCTTGCCGTTCGGGTCGCGGGGCATCTCGGTCGTGTAGTCGATCGACCGTGGGAGCTTCTGCTTCGCGACCTGACCGCTCAGCCACTCCATGATCGCCGCCGACGTTTCATCACTCGGCTCCCAGCCGTCACGAAGCTCAATCACGGCCTTGATCTCTTCGCCGGCGTCCTCATTGGGGATCCCGAACACGGCAACGTCACCAACTGCCTCGTGTTGCACCAAGGCACCCTCGATCTCGGCGGGGTAGATGTTGACGCCGCCCGCGATGATCATGTCGTTGGCCCGATCGTTCAGGAACAGGTAGCCGTCGTCGTCGAGGTAGCCGATGTCGCCGACCGTGAAGAATCCACGAAGGCGCGATTTCTCGGTCTTGTCCTTGTCGCCCTTGTACTCGAAGGTGTTGCCGGGCATCTTCATGTAGACGGTGCCCGATTCGAACGTCGGCAGATCGTTGCCATCCTCATCCACGACGATCACTTCGGCGCCGGGCCAAGGCGACCCCACGGTTCCCGGCTTCTTGAGCCAATCCTGCGGACCGACGATCGTGCCGCCGCCCTCAGTCGCCGCGTAGTACTCCCACACGGAGTCGCCCCACCACTCGATCATCTTGCGCTTGGTCTCGACCGGACAGGGCGCCGCGGCATGCACCATTCGGCGAAGCGAGGAGACGTCGTACTTGAGGCGGACCTCGTCGGGCAACTGGAGCAACCGGTTGAACATCGTGGGGACCATGTGGGAGTGGGTGACCGCGTATCTCTCCACGCGTTCGAGAAGTCCCTCGGGCGTCCAACGGTCCATCAACACCACCGAGTGGCCCATATGGAGGCTCATCGTGGTCCAGTTGTTCACTGCGGTGTGATAGGTCGGAGCTTGTGTGATCTGCACGTTGTCATCGTGCGGCATCGTGCCGAACAGCATGAAGAGTCCGCCGCTCCCGGCCGAAGTCTCGTCCACATCGCCCTCGGGCAGTCCCCGACGAACACCCTTCGGACGTCCCGTCGTGCCGGACGTGTAGAACATGTAGGAGCCGGGCGAGATGTCGGCCGGACGATCGCCCGACTGCCCGTCGACGAGATCACTGAACGGTCGGAAGCCCTTCACATCGCCCACCGAGAATCGATTCGCCTCTGGTGTCACACAGTCTTCAAGAACTCGGACGGCCTCTTCGGCGAACTGCTCGTTGACGATGAGTGCCTTTGTCTCCGAGTCGTTGACGATATAGCTGATCTCCGGGCCGACGAGATGCCAGTTCACCGTGGTCACGTAGTAGCCGCCTTGGAACGCGGCGAGACACACGGCCACCTGCTCGAAGCTGTTCGGCAGAACGGTCGTGACCTGATCGCCTCTCTCGAGGCCCGCCGCGCGCAATCCGTGAACGATCTTGTTCGTGAGTTCGGCAAGCTCGCCGTAGGTCATCTGGTTGTGATCCGGGTCAACGATCGCGAGATGGTCGGGATCGGCTTCGGCGATCTTCCAGAATCCGAGGACGTCAGTGTTGGCCATACGCAGATTGTCCGCGCGTCGGCCGCATCAACGCCAATCCACCGCCCCCCTCCTGCGATCTGGGGTGAGTAAGTCGCGCTCAGCGCGACTTACTCGGTTAAGAAGCGGGAGGTGGAGGTGGGGAGCTCGATTGAGGCGCCGGGGGCGGGGGTGCAGTCCCAGAGGCGGGGGTCGGTGTCAGCGACCGTGAGGTATTCGGCTCGTACTGCGCTGACGAAGGACTCGACGTGGTCAGCCTCGACCAGGGCGACCGCGCACCCGGCGAAGCCGCCGCCTGTCATCCGAGCGCCCCAGCATCCGTCGACAGCGGTAGCGATCTCGACGATCTCGTCGAGCGCCGGACTCGAAACCTCGAAGAGGTCCCTGAGGCTCTCGTGGCTCTCCGTCATCAGCGCGCCGAGCCGGGCTGCGTCGCCGGCGATCATCGCGTCGAACGCGGCCGTTGTGCGGGCGTTCTCCTCGACGACGTGGAGGGCACGCCGCCACTCGAGCGGGTGATCGCGTTGCAGCGCTGACACATCGTCGACATCGCGCAGGGCGGTGACGCCAAGAAGTTCGGCGGCAGAGACGACCGACGCGAGTCGGGCCGAGAACTCCGAGTCGACGAGCTCCCGCCGAGTCATCGTGTCCATCACCACGACTCGGGCATCGGACGGGAGCGGCGACGTTGTCGTTTCGAGAGAGCGACAGTCGATGAGGCTTGCAGCTCCACTCACCGCGGTCGCCGAGATCAGCTGGTCCATGATCCCCGTCGGCTGACCCATCAGCTCGGTTTCGACGCGTTGGCCGATCTTGGCGATCTCAACACGACTCAGGTCGGCGCTCGCCAGTCGACAGATCACCATGGCGACGGCGACCTCGATGGCGGCCGAGGACGAGAGGCTCGCCCCCGTCGGGATGTCGGTCGCCACCGTTCCGCGCCACGGAGCCGCGGTCACACCCGCGGTGGCGAGATGTCGATGCACGCCTTGCATGTGGGCTGCCCACGACGGACCGTCGACGCCGACCTTCGTCTCGCCGAACCCCTCCGAGTGCACCACGGTGGCGGAACCCGGCGCCGGGCTCACCGCGATCACGGTGTCGAACGGCAGCGCCATGGGCAACACGAATCCGTCGCTGTAGTCGGTGTGCTCACCTATGAGGTTCACCCGACCGGGCGCTCGTACGAGAAAGTTCGGCTCACCCCAGAGCTCACGGTGGCGCTTTATCGCCCGCACTCGCGCGGCGGCAATCATCGAGGCGCCCACTCAGTCGACGCAGGTCGAGCCGCCGTCGACCACGAGTTGTGTTCCGGTGATGAATGACGCGTCCTCGGAGAGCAGGAAGCGCACCGCCGCCGCGACCTCCTCGGGCCGACCGAGACGGCCCATCGGCTGGCCATCCGTATAGATCTCAGTCAGTCCCTCGCCTCTTGGCAGCAACGGAGTGTCGATGTAGCCGGGACAGACCGCGTTGACCCGGATGTCGTCGGCCGCCAGTTGCGCCGCCATGGAGCGTGTGAGGCCGAGCAGGCCTGCCTTCGATGCGCAATAGGACGGGATGAACGCGTGGCCGATGATGCCCTCGATCGACGAGATCCCGACGACCGCAGCACCGGGCCCCGCCTCGCGGAGATGCGGCAGAAGGGCCTGCGTGAGCATCGCGTGGGCGGTGAGGTTCACATCGACGACCTTGTTCCACGCCGCGTGGTCGAGCGCACCGATCACGTCCGGGCTCACCGTGCCGGCGGCATGCACCAGCCCACCGATCGACCCGAGCTCGGCCGCCGCGTCGGCCGCCGCGACGTCGAGTCCGGCGGTGTCGGTCACATCGAGTCCGACTCCCATCGCGGCCACACCGTGTCGGGCGCTGACCTCGTCGGCGGCTGCGACTGCCGCTGCCGCGTGGAGGTCCCACAGCGCGACGGGTCGGCCGACCGCGGCGAGCGCGTCAGCGCAAGCGCGGCCGATGCCGGAGGCACCCCCGGTGATCACAACAGCTGAGGTGGGCGACATTTGAAGTGCAGACATGACCGGCAGACTGCCAGCAATCCCGACGGGACCGCCAGAACCGCGATGCGGCCGGAGCGGCGCCTCGTTTTCAGGTTCGCCGAAGAACGGCGAAGGCCTCAGCCGACAGATTCGACCGGGTTGATCGCCACGAGCTCGAACATGTCGAGCTGGTCACGCCACCAATCGGCGGGAACCATGTTTTTCCCTGGCACGCCGGCGAGGGACTGATCGACGAGATCGACCACGTCGGCGCGGGCCGAGGCATCGAGCCGAAGGTCGAGCAGGGCGTCGATGATGCGCGACCGACTGCAGACATCGCCGTCGATGGCATCACGCAGCTCTCGGATGGTGACTTCCAGATCAAACTCGCTCATGATCATCACAACGTTTCCGTGCCGAGTGTTGTTCCGAATTCCGAAGAAATCCGGTCTGTGCAGTGTGGCGCCAGTCATACCAACTTCGGCGAGTTGGGCCCCAGATATGAGGCCGCTGCCGGGAAAACCCTCCACATGGCAGGGGCGTCGCGACCCAGGTCGTAGGCCGTTTGAGCTAGCCCCGGAGGCTCTCGAGCCAGGCGTCAGCGGTGTCGAGACGGCGGCGGAGTGACCCCTCGTCTGCCTCACCCACCCGATCGACCTGACTGCGGCGATTGAGCTCGGCATTGACGGATCGGTGGTCCATCCCGGTCGAGCGGACGAGTTCGAGCACGCGGTCCGCGTTCCATTGGCGCAGATCTTTCTTGCGGGCGTGCTTGGACCGGAGGTCGCCGAGCGAAGCCTTGGGGTCCGCGCCCCGACCCGGAAGGGAGGGAGGCGGGGGCAGCTCCACCGGCAGACCGGCGAGTTCGTCCATCTCGACGATCACATCCTCGCTGGGGTCGAGCCCGTCGTCGATCGGAGCCGGAATTCCGTCACCAGTCTCGGTGTCGGCATCCATAGCGGTGGATGACAGCGCCTGGAAGAGCGACGGCTGTTCCTCGACCTCGACTGCCTTGGTGAGATCATCGAGAGCCGACTCGGCTTGGGCATCGTTGGCGATCCGCTTTTCGATCGAATGGCGCCGGGTCTCCGCGAGGTGGGCGGCGTGATGGCGAAGCCGCGGATCGTCGGGGACGAAGTAGTAGGCCTTCTGCGACTTGCGACCCGGGGTCCAACGGGCGATGCGACCCACCGCCTGCCGGAAAAACAGTGGCGTGATGGTGGTCGTGGCATGGACCGCAACTCGCAGACGAGGGATGTCCACGCCCTCGGAGATCATGCGTACTGCGATCACCCACGAGGCGTCGCTGTTGGCATAGTCGGCGATCACGTCGGAGGCGCGGGGGTCGTCGGAGACTGCCAACGCCGGCTTCTCTCCGGTCCATCGCTCGAGCAGGTTGGCGATACCCCGGGCGTGTTCCTGATCCATCGCGATCACGAGGCCGCCGGCGTCGGGCGACTGCCGCCGTAGCGACCGAAGCCGCTCGTCGGCCTTGACCAGCACAGTGGAGAGCCAGTCGCCGTCGACGCTGAGCGCAGTACGAAGACGGGCACTGCGGTCCTCTTTGTCGAGATCATCTCCGAAGCTCGCCTCCTTCAGCGAGCCATCGGCTCCGATCCACTCCATGTGGCCGTCGAAGCGAGGGAAGAACACCGGCCTGACGACGCCGCCATCGACGAGAGCGCTGCCGTAGTCGTATTCGTAGTCGGCGACGGCGTCGCCGTGATCGCCGAGTGTGTAGGTGACGAAGGGAATCGGCGCGTCGTCCGAGCGGAACGGAGTGCCCGAGAGGAGAAGTCGCGCTGAAGCGTTCTCGAAGGCGATCTCGACTCCCTCGCCCCAGGTCTTGTCGCCACCGGCGTGGTGGATCTCGTCGAGGACGACGATGCCGCCCTCGCAGAGCTTGCGAAGCAGCCGAGCTGAAGTCGCGACCTGCGCGTAGGTGACGACGATGCCGTGCATGTCGCTCGGGACGGTCGGCTCACGCCCTTCCCAGTCCGGCTCGAGGTGAAAGCCAAATTTCTCGGCGGCCGACGCCCACTGCATCTTGAGATGCCGCGTGGGAACGACCACGACGAACGGCCGGCGTTCGCCGCCCAACCAGTGTCGAACCGCGGTGAGCGCGAAGGTCGTCTTGCCCGCCCCAGGGCAGGCGACGGCCAGAAAGTCTCGGTGCCCGCCCTCGATGTCTTTCTCCTTGGCGACCTTGTCGAGGAAGTCTCGCAGCGCCGAGTGTTGCCACTTCCTGAGCGTGATGCTCCGGTTCATGAGGCGGGGCCAGAGGACGACACGGCGCCCGACGATAGCGACGTGCGATGCGACCGCGGCGCACCCGGGTCGGTAGATTTCCGCCATGGCCTCGTCCGAAGAAACTCCCCGCCCAATCGAAGACCAGATCCGTCTCGAGTATCACGGCAAGGTCGCGGTGATCACCATCGATCGACCCGAGGTCGGCAACGCGCTCAACCCTCCATGCCGCAATCGCATTCGTGATCTCTTCGATGAATTCAACGTCAACCACAGGGCTCGTGCCGTGGTGCTGACCGCCTCGGGCGAGAAACTGTTCTGCCCCGGCGCCGACCTGTCACACGTCTACGAAAACGACCGCGCCGAAGACATTCCCGATCGCGTCATCGGCGATCCTCGCCGGATGATGATGGACGGCCAGTACACGCTCTTCCCGGCCCTCCTCGACTGCGACGTTCCCGTAATCGCCGCCGTCAACGGCACGGCCGCGGGCATGGGGGCGCACCTGGCGCTGGCCTGCGACCTGGTCATCTGCGCCGACAACGCCAAGTTCGTCGAGGTCTTTGCTCGGCGAGGTCTCGTCCCCGACGCACTGGGCCCGTGGCTACTCCCCCGCATCATCGGGGTGCGCCGCACCATGGAGCTGATGCTCTTCGCCGAGGACGTCACCGCCGAGAAGGCGATGGAATGGGGCCTCGCCAACAAGGTGGTTCCCAAGGACGAGTTGATGAGCTCGGCGATGGAGTGGGCCGAGCGCCTCGCCGCCGGACCGACCCGCTCGTTCGGCTTCACCAAGTGGTTGGTCAACCAGAGCCTCGACACCGATCGCAAGACCATGATGGAAAACGAGGCCCTCGCCGTCGAGCTCAACACCTACACCGCCGACTCGGAGGAGGGCGTCGCCAGCTTCCGTGAGCGCCGCAACCCCGAATGGAAGGGCTACTGAGCCTCAGGCGTCGCCGAGGAGAACGCTGAAGAGGCCGATCGGGATCAGGACCCAGCTCACGGCGAGAATGATCATCGCGATCAAGGCGAACTGTTTCGACGAGTCTCCGGGCGGGTTGCCGCATCGTCCGATGGTCTCGTAGAGCGCCCGGAACGGCTTCTCGGTGGTCAACACGATCCGACGGCGGGCGACTGCCGCGCCGCGCAGGATCACCCAGCTCACCGCGCCGAGCAACACGAACAGCCCTACCGACAACAGCACGCGGGCCAGATCGTCCTTGAGAGAGTTGACGACAAAGTTCATCGCTGCAGAAATCGCCGCCGAGAAGATCGCACCGCCAAGCAGGAAGCTGGGCACCCCCACGGGGTTTTTCTTGAAACCCTCGCCGACGAGATCGGCATGGAGCCTTGCCCTACGCAACTGGTGACGGGCCGGATCGTCGGGAAGGCAGTTCGCTTCGCGACGGGCGTAGAGCTTGCGCAGATTCTGGGCCAGTGATTTCTGGTGATTGCTGACGATGAAGCGAGTGACCAGCTGAATGAAGTAGCCACCGATCGCGTTGAGCGGTCCGGGGAGCTTTGTCTTGACGCCTCGCGCTCCATTGCGATCGAGCACCTCGAGGGAGCGGATCGCCATGGAGTGAGCAGCATCGAACCGCTCGGGATGACCGAGCGGACGCTTGCCCGCGAGTTGGAGAATGATGTCGCGATCGACGTTGTCGTTGGCTCCGAGCTCGCCGAGGATCGAGTCGGCTGCCGCGCCATCGCTCTTACGGAAGGCATTGAAGGCGTCGAGCTTCTCGTCGAGTTCGTCGAGAACGAGCGATCGCTCCTCGGGCTCGGCTTCGGCCTCGCTCACGGTTCAGTCCTTCCAGCGGTCGATGTGGACCGACGATTGCATCTGCCCGACAAGTCCCTGCTCGTCGAACATCGACGCACTCGTCTGACCGATCGCGTCGTCGGCCACTCTATGAACCCCGTCCATCCCGATCCAGGACGTCGTCGGAAGTCGGTTCAGGTGCAACGTGATGTCGGCGTTGATCGTGCGGAACGTGTCGAACGGAAGGAACCCTCCGAGCTGGCTGCCCATGTCGGCCGCAGCGGCCGCCCACTGGAACGGCGTGGCCGGCTCACCCGCGACTGTCTGACAGCGCAACCGCATCCAGATCGATGCCGGCACTCCCCCGCCGACGTTGCCGGCCGTGCGTTCGTAGTCCATGGCGAAGGCGAACCCGGGCGGCGCCCAGTCGCGGCCGTCGGGCGGCGCGAAGTCGTCGTCGGGCAGGGGCTCTCGCGGCGGAAGAGGCAGCTCTGGCGGTTGGTTCAACCCGGCGGGGATGTCGATGGTCGCCTCGCTGCGCATCAGAAGCGTCGACGCTCGGGCGGCAACTCGATCGCCGTCGTAGAGCGCCGAATCGACCACCGCAATCCGCTTACCCGCCTTGATAACGGTCGCCTCCCACCTCATCGGTGTGAGCGGCACCGGGCTCAGCAAGTCGACGGTGAACCGGACCGGCCGCATCGGCACCGGGGTTTCGACCTGCTCGACGGCCCAGGCCAAGGTGGTCGCCACCGCGCTGCCGTGTTGGGCATCGGGCGACCAGGGGCCGCCACATAGGTAGGTGGGTTTCACCATGTCGCCGTCGACCTCGATGAGGTACGCGTCGGGCCCGACCTTCTCGTCTCGCCAATCAGTCACGGGTTGAGTTGTATCGGGATCAGCTGAATTTCACATCGAGGCGCTCGACGCCACGGATCGTGATTCGTGATTGCCAGGGCGGTTCGGCGGTGATCTCCCATGTCTCGTAGCGGTCGAGCAACCGCTCGAGCACGACTTGTGCTTCGAGCCGAGCGAGAGCGGCGCCGAGACAGAAGTGGATGCCTGATCCGAACGACATCAGCTGGATGTCGTCGCGGCCGACGTCGAACGTCTCGGGATCGTCGCACACGGCCGGGTCGCGGTTCGCGCCGGCCAGCAAGGTGATGATCGACGACCCCTTCTCGAGGGTGAACCCGTCGAGCTCGATGTCCTCGAACACAAAGCGGCCGTCGAGCTGGACCGGCGGGTCGTAGCGAAGTACTTCTTCGATGGCGTTCGGAATGAGCGACCGGTCGTGACGCAGTCGCTGTAGTTGATCAGGATTGGCCACCAGCTGGCGCACCATGTTGGCGAGCAAGTGCGTGGTTGTCTCGAAACCGGCCGCGTAGATCAAGAAGATGTTGGACGAGACCTCGGCCTCGCTCAGGCGGTCGTCGCCGTCGCTCGCTTCGATGAGTCCGGAGAGCATGTCGTCACTGGGCTCGGCCCGGCGAGCGGCGATCAGCTCGGCGAGGTAGTCGCTCGCCGTCGCGCTCGCCGCTTCGGCCTTGTCCATCACTTCGGCCGTCGCCGTCGGCTCGATGGTCGGAACCATGGCGGCGATGAGCGGACGCAGCCAGTCCCGGTCCGATTCGGGCACACCGACGAGCGCGCTGATGACATTGGCCGGTAGCGGAAACGCCAGGGCCTCGATGAAGTCGCCCTCGCCCTCGAGCGCGTCGAGCAAACCATCGGTCATCGCGACGACCTCGCCGCGGAGCTTCTCGACTCGGCGCGGGGTGAACGCTCGACTCACCAGACCCCGAACCCGCGTGTGGTCCGGCGGGTTCATGAACAGCATCGGTCGAGCGTCGCCGGTGCGTGATCGACGCTCGGAACCATCAATGGCGATGCGCGACATGGATGCCTCGTCGTCCATTGGGCTGCCGCACCGAGAGTCACGAAGAAGGGCACGCGAGTTCTCGAAACCCGAGATCACCCATGTCTCACCGAACCCGGTCTTGAAAATCGGGGCGCGTTCGCGGATCTCCTTGTAGATCGGGTGCGGATCCGGGATGGCGTCCGGATCCGTCATCACCTTGAGAAGTAATTCGTCGGGTGTGGCAGTCATGAGACAACCCCTTTCAGCGAGCGAGCCGCGTCATCACGATGGTGGATGAGTTCGTGAAGAACAAAACGAGCGATGCCTCGCACCGTGAACCGCTCACCCGGACGGCGCTCGGCGCCCCGATCCCACTCGTGGTCGACAACCCCGGCGAGCGCGTCGGCGAAAGCGCGCCCGTTGGCGGTCATCTGCTCGATCACCAGGACGGGGACCTGCTCGTTGTAACGATCTTCAGTCACAGCAGCCTCGTGATCCCACCATCCGAGGGACGGTTGGTCTTCACCGCGAACGCGAGACAATCGTTGGGTCATGACGGGCAGCAGGTCGCGTACGTGGCCCGCATATTCCAGGGCCGACCAGACGTCCTTCGACGGACGAGAACGCACCGCGGCGACCTCGGAGGCAGCGATGAGGCGTCCCCACGACGCGATCTCACGGACTACTTCGCGGCCGAGGTCATCGTCGGCGATTGCTGAGGCGTCGGCACCGCAGTCGGGACATTGCTCGAACTGGCTCCGTGACCAGTCGCGCCCCTCAGTCATCAGCCGGCCGCGATCGCCACGGCAATCTCCGCGGCAACGGCCGCGTTGTTCTCTGCCAGCGCGAGGTTGGCGGGAATGCTGTCGCCGTCCGTCGCCGCGGCGATGGCACCGAGAACCAGGGGTGTGATGGCGGGGCCGCGAAGGCCCTTTGCGTCCACCTCGGCCAAGGCCGTCTCGAGAGCAAGATCGATCCGCTCGGAGTCGAGCGCGTCGGATTCGGGAATGGGGTTCGCAACAAGAATGCCGCCCGGATGGCGCAGGTGCTCGCCGGCCCGCAGCATCGCGGCGACCTCGGGCCCGGAAGTGACGGTTGCGGGCACCGCGACCCCGCTGTCGCGGGTGTAGAAGGCGGGAAATCGGTCGGTGTTCCATCCGACCACAGGCACGCCGAGTGTCTCCAGGTATTCAAGCGTTCCCGGCAGGTCGAGGAACGCCTTTGCTCCGGCTGAGACAGTGACCACCGGGTGCCGGGAGAGCGCCACGAGGTCGTGACTGATGTCGAGACTGAGCTCAGAGCCACGATGAACGCCCCCGATCCCGCCGGTGGCAAACACCGAGACGCCGGCTGCAGCGGCGAGGGTGACGGTGGCCGACACCGTCGTGACCCCAACGCCGAGCCCCGATGCCACCGCGTGAGGAAGGTCGCGTGCCGCCACCTTCTTGGACCCGCCCATGACCCGATCGAGTTCATCGGGCGCCACTCCCACGACCCCGGCCCCATCGATCACTGCGGTCATGGCGGGAATAGCTCCGCCGCCGCGGATAGCCCGCTCGCAGCGGTCGAGACAGTCACGGTTGGCTGGGGCGGGAATGCCGAGCTCGCTGAAGATCGTCGATTCCATCGCCACCACTGGTCGATGGGTGGCCAACGCTTCCGCGACCTCTTCACTGATACGGAGCGAGGGGGTCATCCGCCGATCCTATGGGGCAGAGAAGTCCTGCCAGTCGTGTCGCCACTTCTGTCGTTCCCGGCTTAGCTTTGTCACCGTGATCGACGTCTTGAAGTCCACGTGGGAAGAGCTGACGGCACCAGGAGCGCAATTCGCCTGGTCAGAGCAGGAAGTCCGCGGCATCACGATGCGCGTCTTCGACGCCGCACCGCCCGACATGCGCTTCCTCTGGGAGATGTCGGCCGGCTTCGGCGACAAGCCCTACATCGTCTTCGAGGACGAGGTCGTCACCTACGCAGAGGCTCACGACATCGTGCGGTCGCTCGCCGACGTTCTGGCGACGACTCATGGCGTCGGCAAGGGCGATCGAGTCGCCATTGCCATGCGCAACTACCCCGAGTGGGCCTTCGCCTACTGGGCGACGATCTCTCTCGGTGCCGCCGCGGTCGGCGTCAATGCCTGGTGGACCAGCGCCGAACTCGAATATGGCCTCTCGGATTCACGACCCAAGGTCGTGATCGCTGATGACGAGCGACTCGAACGGCTACTACCCGTCCTCGATTCGCTCCGGGCCGAAGCGCCGATGCATGTGATCGCGGTGCGCTCCGAACGAGCGTTGCCCGACGACGCGACCCGCTGGGTCGATGTCGTCGATCCGGCCAACGCCCCTGAGACATTGCCGCCCGCCGACATCGACCCCGATGACGACATGTGCATCTTCTACACCTCCGGCACGACCGGGTTCCCCAAGGGAGCACAGCTCACCCACCGTGGTTCGGTCCACAACATTCTGCATCTGGCGTTCGCCAACACGAGCGCAGCGATCGCAAAGGGCAAGCTCGCTGAGGCCGGAGAGGTCGACGACGAGAAGGCCACCGAGGCCGAACCGGCGATCATGGTCCCCACGCCGCTGTTCCACGTGACCGCCAACAACTGCGTGCTGCACCCCGGCACGCTCACGGGCGCAAAGCTCGTTTTCATGCACAAATGGGACGCGGGTCGCGCGCTCGAGCTCATCGAGCGCGAAAAGGTGGGCACGTTCACCGGTGTGCCCACAATGAGCCGCGAGATGCTCATGCACCCCGATTGGGAGACCCGCGACACATCCACGATGGCGTCGATGGGTGGCGGAGGCGCGGCCCTGCAGCCCGACCTGGTCGAGAAGATCGCCGAGGCGAAGGGCGCCGTGAAACCGAGCACCGGCTACGGCCTCACCGAAACTCACGGCATCATCACAGCGGTCGGCGACATCTTCTTCAGCGCTCGCCCCACCTCGGCCGGCCTGATCATGCCGACGCTCGAAGCGAAGGTCATCGACGAAGACGGCAACGACCTACCGGCTGGTTCACGTGGCGAGCTGTGCGTGAAAGGGCCCGTCGTCGTGAAGGGCTACCTCAACCGCCCGGAGGCGACCGCCGAGGCGATCCAAGACGGCTGGTTCCGCACCGGCGACATCGTCCACATCGACGACGACGGCTTCGTCCACATCGTGGATCGGGCCAAAGACATGGTGTTGCGCGGCGGCGAGAACATCTACTGCGCCGAGGTCGAGGCGGCAATCTACGATCACCCGGCGATCGCCGAGGCTGCGGTCTTCGGCGTGCCCGATGACCGCCTCGGTGAGACCGTCGGCGTGGCGATCTTTCTGGTCGAGGGCGCGACCCTCACCAAGGAAGATCTCGTTGCTCATCTCGTGCCCAAGCTCGCCAAGTTCAAGATCCCCGAATCGGTCTGGTTCCGCGACGAACCTCTCCCCCAGAACGCCAACGGCAAGTTCGTCAAGCGCACCCTCCGCGACGAACTCGCCCCCAACCCGGCTTCTTAACCGAGTAAGTCGCGCTGAGCGCGCCTTACTCACTCCAGAACGCTGGGTGGCGGTGGCGGTGGCGGTGGGGGTGGCGTTCGGGAGGGGTTAGCGGTCTTGCATGAAAGGGAAGTCGGCGCGGACGCGGGCGACGACCTCCGGGTCGATGTCGCCCATGACCGTGGCTACCTGACCAGGCGGGGCCTCGATCGTCTCGCCGGCGGGGTCGATGATCCGGGTGTCGCCCGAGTAGTCGAGGCGGCCGGCCGAGCCGACTCGGTTCACGCCCACCACGTAGGCCTGATTCTCGATCGCTCTCGCCCGCAGCAGGGTCGCCCAGTGCTCTCGCCTGACCTCGGGCCAGTTGGCTGGAACGATGTAGCAGTCGGTGGTCGGCGCGGCATCCCAGAACAAGTCGGAGAAACGCAGGTCGTAACAGATGAACGGCGTGATGCGGACGCCATCGATCTCGACTGTCAGCCGATCACGTCCGGCGGCGTAATGCTCATGCTCGCGGGCGTAGGTGAACGGGTGGATCTTCGAATACCGGTGATCCTCGCCGTTGGGACCAGCCATGAGCAGGCGGTTGGTCGGGCGCTCGTAGCCATCCGTGTGCTCGGGAAACGACCCGACGACCCACGCGCCCGTGCGGGCCGCGGTTTCGCTCATGAAGGTCGACGTGGGCCCGTCGGGTGACTCGGCCACTTCCTCGGAGTTCATGGAAAACCCGGTCGACCACATCTCGGCGAGCACCACCATCCCCGCGCCCTCAGCGACCGCCGTGTCGATCATCGGGGTGATCGCGGCGAAGTTCTCCGCCGGCTTCTCCCACACGATGTCGTGCTGAATGGCCGCCACTCGCAGCATCAGAATGCCTCCGCCGCGAGCAAGCGACGCGCCGCTTCATCCAGCACCTCGTCCTTCTTGCAGAACGCGAAGCGGACGAGGTGTCGACCTTCGCTCTCGTTGTCGTAGAAGACCTGGGTCGGCACGGCTACGACACCCGCTGACTTCGGCAGCGACATACAGAACTCGATGCCGTCGGTCGCCCCGACCGAACGCACGTCGACCGTGGCGAAGTAGGTGCCCTGTGGGCGAATCGTCTCGAACCCCGCGGCTTCGAGCCCATCGCACAACCGCGTGCGCTTGGCCGCCATCTCCGCGGTGTAGTCAGCGAAGAAGTCGTCACCGAGACGCAGGCCCGTGGCCACGGCATGTTGCCAGGGGCCGCCGGAGGCAAACGTGAGAAATTGTTTGGCCGTACGCACCGCCGCTACCAGCGGCGCCGGCCCGCAAGCCCATCCGATCTTCCAACCGGTGAACGAGAATATTTTCCCCGCCGAGGAGATCGTGATCGTACGCTCGGCCATGCCCGGCAGGGTCGCAATGGGAATGTGTTCATGCCCCTCGAACACCAAGTGTTCGTAGACCTCGTCCGTCACGACCAACACGTCGCGCTCGATACAGATCCGAGCAATCGTCTCGAGTTCGGATCGGCTGAAAACCTTGCCGGTCGGATTGTGGGGTGTGTTGAGGAGAAGCAGCTTGGTCTGGGGAGTGAACGCCGCGGCGAGCTCATCCGGATCGAACGAAAAGTCGTTGCCTCGCAGGGTGACGACTCGCCTGCTGGCTCCACTCATGGCGATGCCCGCCGCGTAGCTGTCGTAGTAGGGCTCGAAGGTGACCACTTCGTCACCGGGCCCGGTCAGGGCGAGGAGCGACGCGGCCAATGCCTCAGTTGCGCCTGTCGTGACCAGGATCTCGGTGTCGGGATCGAAGACCTGGCCCCGGTGATGGCTCCGATGATGAGCGATCGACTCACGCAAGATGGGGAGCCCCGGCAATGGCGGATACTGGTTGTGACCGTCGTTGATCGCCGCGATCGCCGCCTGCGACACCGCAACGGGACCGTCGGTGTCGGGGAATCCCTGCCCGAGATTCACCGCGCCCGTTTCGGCCGCGAGAGCCGACATCGCGGTGAAGATCGTCGTGCCGAATCCCTGGAGACGATCGGTGAGGAAGGGTGCTTTCTCGGCCGAAGTGGTCACCACGAAAGTGTAGGAGGTCGGCCCGGGCGAGGTCGTACTCACACTTCCTTCACAACTTCCTGATCAATTCCTCGACACGGTCTCTCGATCCTCTTACCTGCGGTCAGCAGTGTGTGTTCCCAGAGAGGCAACCAACCGATCCCCCCGGATCTCCCCCAACCCAAAGAACAGGATCACGATCATCATGAAGAAGAAGACACTCGCCACCGCCGCAGTTGCTTCCACCCTCGGTGGAGCGCTCGCCGGAGCAACCCTCCTCGCTCCCGGCCTTGCCGGTGCGCAGGACGACGTCGACACGCCGGACGCAGTCGAGGAGACTGCTCGACCCGAGGCGGGCGAACGCCTCAGCGAAGCGCTCCAGGGTCTCGTCGACGACGGAACCATCACCCAGGCCCAACTCGACGCGGTGGTCGACACCCTCGTCGAGGCCCGGCCCGAGCGCGGTGACCGCGGTCCTCGTGGTCACCACGGTGGCCTCGCCGGCGCCGCTGATCTCGCCGAGATCCTCGGCCTCGAACAGGCCGATCTCCGAGAGGCTGTTGCCGGCGGACAGTCGCTGGCCGACGTCGCCGCTGAGCAAGGCGTCGATACGCAGGACCTGATCGATGCCATCGTCGACGCCGCCGAGGAGCGCGTCAACGGTGCTCTCGAGAACGGCCGCATCGACCAGGCCAAGGCCGACGAGATCCTCGCCGGCGCCGAAGAACGAGCCGACGACATCGTCAACGGCGAGTTCGACGGCCAGCGCGGTCCCCGCGGTGGATTCGGAGGCGACACGCCGACGCCCGAGGCCGACGCCTAGCCACAACGGCTTCACCGACTGCCACCGCTCGAGTGCCGGGGCCCATTGGGCCTCGGCACTCTCGCGTCTGCCCTACCTTGGCCCGGTGGACATTGCTGCTCGGCTCGACGGCCTCGCTCACCGGGTGCCCGACGAACTGTCGGCGACCTTCCCTCGGGGCGACTCGGCGGTACTGCTCCTCGTCGTCAACGGACTCGACGGCGCCGCGGCCAACGACGAGCGGGGCATCGTCCTCACTCGCCGCAGCAGCGACCTCCGCACCGACCCGGGATTCGTCGCTTTTCCAGGCGGACGAATCGACGAGGGTGAAACCCCCGAACAGGCCGCGCGTAGGGAGTGCGAGGAGGAAGTAGGGATTCCAGGAGGCGAGATCACGATCCACGGCCGACTCGACCAGGTCTGGAACGGGGCCGGTTTCCGCATCATTCCTGTCGTCGCGTCCATCCCCGGGCCGGTCACCCTCACACCTCGCGAGGCCGAGGTGTCGGCAGCGGCGGTGGTGCCCCTGGGCGCGGTGGCCGACGATGCCCACCACCACACTCTCTCGGTCGACATCGACGGCTACGACTTCCGCGACGACATCATCGAGTTCGAGAGCGGGGACGGCGCCGGGTGGCGCCTCTACGGCCCGACGGCGGACATCGCACGAGACTTGGCGGTCTGGCTCCAGGGCGGCGATCGACGCCAAAACTCACGCCGCCAAGCCGAGCTCGACCACTTCGCATCGCTCCGCTGGATCGACTGATCAGACCGGATCAGCGCTCGGCGAGCCCCAGGCCCACGTGAGCGCGCCATTGATCCAATTGACGGCGCAGGCCCTCGGCAATCTTGGCTGAGCCGCGACCCACCTGATCCTCGAGCTCGAACGGGTCTTCACGCAGATTGTGCAGCGCGACAGGCTCGCCGCTGTCGCGGGTGGCGACGTACTTCCAATCACCATCGCGAATCATCGCCCAGTCGTTGCCGCCCGCCATCTCCGAGAAGACCGGTGGGTGTTCCCCATCCGCCCCCGCTTCGACCATCGACATGAGCGACGAGCCGCTGGCCGTGGGCTCCCACGGAGCATCGAACCACTCCAGCAGTGTCGGGAGAATGTCGACGCCCGCCGCGACGGGAGTGTCGACCGATGCCCCGACCGGAGCACCGGGACGGCGAACGATCATGGGCACTCGGGTGGACTCCTCCTGCCACACGCCCTTGTTCATCGCACCGTGACTACCGCCCATCTCGCCGTGGTCGCTGGTGAAGACGATCAGCGTCTCGTCATCGCGGCCCTGGTTGCGGAGCTCATCGAGAAGTCGGCCGACCTCGTGATCGAGTTGGCTCACCATCGCCGCGTACTGCTGCCAGAACAGCTCGAGCGATGTGCCGTAGCGGTGATAGTTGGGATCGGTCTCGATCGGCTGCGGACTCGGCGGGCTGTAGGTGGGGGTGAACACGCTCGCGGGAGCACGCACATTGGCCCTCAATGCGACATCGACGCCTCGATACATCGCCTCGAAACCTGCAGCCGGTTGGAGCGGATAGTGCGGGCTGAGGAAGCTGACGAACAGGGCGAAGTCTCGGTCGGCGGGAATCTCGCGCAACCTCTCGATGGCGACGTCGGCGGTGGCCTGGGTGCGATGCCCGTCGACAAATTCGCGGACCCTTCCGTCCTCATCCCAGAACCGAATGCCGTCGAGGTAGTCGTTGTAGCTCTGGTAGCCGTTGAACCGCGTGAAGCCGCAGCGCTGCTCCGGCTTCACCGCCATGTCGAAAAACTCGTAGAGATGCCACTTGCCGACATAGCTGGTCCACAGACCGTGATCGTTCAGAGCATCGGCCAGGCAGCGGGTGCCCTGCTCCGGTCCCATTCCGAAGGAAGTCACGCCGCTCTCGGCGGCGTAGCGGCCGGTCATCAGCACACCCCGATACTGCGTACAGACAGGGAACTCGACATACGCGTTGCGAAAGAGCGTGCCACCGGCAGCGAGGGCGTCGAGATTGGGAGTCCGAATCTGCGGGTGACCCATGCATCCGAGCGCAAACGCTTGGAGCTGGTCGGCCAGAATGAAGAGGACGTTGCGACGATCAGCCACAACCACGGCTTAGCACCGCCTCGGCCGGCGGTCCGTTCTCAGCCGTCGACGGTGGGGAGCGAGAATCCGATCGCGGCGCCGCCATTGGTCGAGGGCCCGGCGAACACCTGGCCACCGTGGGCTTCCACGACCTGACGGACGATCGCGAGGCCGAGCCCCGAACCCGGCAACGTCCGGCTGGCTTCGACTCGATGAAAGCGGTCGAATATCTGGTCTCGCTCCGCCTCCGGAACTCCTGGTCCATCGTCGTGCACGGTGATGCGACCGGCATCGACCTCGACCACGATCGGCGTCCCGGCCGGCGAGAATTTCGCCGCGTTGTCGATCAGATTTCGAACGGCGCGGGCGAGAGCTTCCGGGCGAGCTTCGAGTACCACCGAGCGGTCGGTGCGGATCGTGATCTCCCGATCGGTTCGACGGCGGGCTCTCTCGACCACCGGCTCGGCAATCTCCGTCAGCGTTGTGGGCGCGAGATCCTCGGCGCTGCGGACATCGGTGGCGAGATCCACCAGTTCCGCGACCAGGTCACTGAGCTCACCGAGTTCTGCATCGAGATCAGACACCAACGCATCGCGGTCGGCGGCCGACAAGTCGTGACCCCGTCCCAGGACGTCGACGTTCGTACGAAGACTCGTCAACGGCGTACGCAACTCGTGCGAGGCATCCATCACCAGCTGGTGCTGCTGACGCCGCGAGGCGGCCAGAGCGTGCAGCATCGACGTGAAGCTGGCCGACAGACGACCGACTTCGTCGCCCGCCGTCGATGGCTCGATCTTGCGTTCGAGATCACCCGTGTCCGCCACGTACTCGGTCGCCTCGGTCAGATCGCGAATCGGACGCACCGTTCGACCGGCGAGAAACCACGCGACGACACCGGCCCCGAGGATGGCCAACAAACCAATGACCGCGGTCTGCGTGCGAAGAGAGTCGAGAACGGAGTCGACCTCGTCGAGAGGCCGGGCGAACTGGATGAAGCCGATGTTTGGCAGCGCAGCGGTGACGACGCGCACCTCGCCACCCTCGTTGGTCCCGTTGGAGAACACCGGGGCATCCCGAGCCTGACTCAGCAGCCCCGCATCAGTCGAGGCCTCGAACTCCGCGTCGAGCACGACCCGCACCGCACCCGACTCGTCGAGCACGCGGGCGAGGGCATCGAAGCCGATCGTCCGTCCGAACGGGTCGGTTCGGCCGCCCCGACCCTGCGGCGAGAACACTTCGAACTGCTGAAGCCGTTCGAGCTCGTCATCTGAAAGCGGGCGGCCGATTTCACGATCGGGCCGAACCGCATGGGCCCGCTCCAACAGATCCGCATCGATCTCCGCGACCAACGACGACTCCGTACTCCGGTGCAGCGATACACCGACCACGACAACAACCGCCGCGACCACGATCGACACCACCGCCACGATGCGGACCCGCAGAGTCACTGCTCGCCCTCTCGGGCGACGTAACCAAGACCGCGGACGGTGTGGACCAGTCTCGGCGCGCCGCCGGCCTCCAACTTCTTGCGGAGGTAACCCACATACACATCGAGCGTCTTCGACTCCGTGTCGAGTTCTCCGCCCCACACTCGCTCGTACAGCACGTCGCGACCCAGAACGACACCCGCGTTGAGGACGAGCACCTCCAGGAGGTCGAACTCCGTCCGACTCAGGTCGAGCACGCGGCTGTCGCGGTCGACCCGGCGGCCTTCCAGATCCATCACCAGATCGCCCAGCGTGAGGCTGCCATCGTCGACCACTCCGGTCCGCAGGCGGGCCCGTACCCTCGCCAAGAGCTCCTCCAGTGCGAATGGCTTCACGAGGTAATCGTCGGCGCCGGCGTCGAGACCGGCGACCCGGTCGTCGATCTCGTGTCGGGCGGTGAGCATGAGAATCGGCGTGTCGTCGCCCTTCTTTCGAATGGTCCGACAGACCGTGAGGCCGTCGACATTAGGCATCGAGACATCAAGCAACAGCAGATCGGCCCGCGATGCGAGATGCAGTTCGAGGGCACGGGCGCCATCGTTGGCGGTGACGACCTCATAGCCCTCGAGCTGAAGCGCTCGGTCGAGACTCTCGCGCACGCGCCGATCGTCCTCGGCAATAAGAATGGTGGACACGGGTCAAGCGTCGCACACGATCGTGAGAGAACAGTGAGACCGCTCTTCTCGGCGGACTCGCCGGTCTCGTCGACACCGTGGCCTAGGGCGCCGATAGGGTCAACGGGTGCGAATCCTGGTGACCAACGACGACGGCATCGACTCGATCGGGCTTCATGTCCTGGCCCGGGCAATGAAGCCGCTGGGCGATGTCGTGATCGCCGCTCCCGACCAGGAGTACTCGGGCTACGGCGCGGCGATCGGCTCGATCTGGCTCATGAAACCCGAGGTGCACAAGACCCATGTCGAGGGCATCGACGAGGCGTGGGCGGTCACGGGAGCACCGGCGCTCTGCGCCATGTTCGCTCGGCTCGGCGCGTTTGGCGATGTGGATCTGATCGTCTCGGGCATCAACCCGGGAGCCAATGTCGGCCGCAGCGTGTATCACTCGGGCACGGTCGGGGCCTGCCTCACCGCCCGCAACGGCGGCATGAACTCCGTCGCGGTCAGCCAATCAGTCGACTCGTGGGGGGTCGAGGGCCAAGCGATGGAGGAAGTGCTCGACGGCCAGCATTGGCAAGGCGCCGCCGACGTGGCCGCGATCGTCGTGGAGCAGCTTCTCGCCGATCTGCCAGCCGATCCTGTCGTGGTCAACATCAACGTTCCGAATCGTCCGGCGGCAGAGATGGAAGGCTGGCGGCGTACCCAAGTCGGGACCGCACCCCCTCGATCGATGGCCAAGGCCACCCTTTCTCCGAAGCCCGGCCACGATGGCACCTTCCACGTCGACATGTCGTGGGGCGACGCACTGCAGACGCCCTCAGGCGACGACACCGGCGCCGTGATGGAGGGCTACGCCTCGGTCACCTGGCTCGGAGCCATCGAGGCGGTCGAACCCGAAGCCGCGGTCGCGAGTCGCGCCGAGGGCGCCCTCGAAGCCTTCTTCAGCTGAGCGATCATGCTGACCGCCAGCGCCATCTCGCGCTCCTACGGACCCCGGACGTTGTTCGAAGACGTCACCCTCCAGCTCAGCGCAGGGCGTCGCATCGCGCTCGTCGGGGGTAACGGCACCGGCAAGACATCGCTTATCGAGATCCTCGTTGGCGATGCTGATCCCGACAAGGGATCGATCACCCGTCCCCGCGACATGGTGCTCGGGTATCTCCCCCAGGACCTCGTCGACTCTGCCACCGGCACCGTCATGGAGGAGGTCCTCGCGGGCGCCGGCGAACTGACCGGGCTCTCGGATCGACTCCGAGAGCTCGAAACGCTGATGGGCGATCCCGACGCCGATCAGGATCGGGTGCTCGCCGAATACGGCGAAGCGCAGGGGCGGTTCGAGGCCATGGGCGGCTACGCGCTCGAGGCCGATGCCCACAAGGTCCTCGCCGGCCTCGGATTCAAGGATGCGGCGGTCCATCGACCGGTGCAGGAGCTCTCGGGCGGGTGGCGAATGCGGGTGGCGCTCGGTCGTCTGCTGCTGGCCAAGCCCGATGTGCTCATTCTCGACGAGCCGACCAACCACCTCGACGTCGACTCGGTCGCGTGGCTCGAACAGCAGCTCGCCACCTGGCCAGGCGCCCTTCTCTTTGTCAGCCACGATCGCGATTTCATCGATGCGGTCGCCGATCGTGTGGTCGAGCTCGCGGAGGGAACCGCTCTCGAATACGTTGGCGGTTTCGCCGAGTTCGTGGTCCAACGCGAGGAGCGATTGCAGCGCATCGAGGCCGCGGCAGCCCGCCAGGCCCGCCAGATCGCGAAGGTCGAACAATTCGTCGACCGGTTCCGTTACAAGGCCACCAAGGCCCGCCAGGTCCAGAGCCGCATCAAAACACTCGAGAAGCTCGAGAAGATCGAGGTCCCGACGCGCAAGGAACTCGTCGCCCGTTTCGCGTTCCCCGAGCCGCCCCGCTCGTCTCGCACCGTGGCCGAGTTCCACGACGCGACCGTCGGCTACGACGCGGGCGTTCCCGTCGTCTCCAACGTCTCTCTCGCGATCGAACGCGGGCAGACCGTCGCCCTCGTGGGTCCCAACGGTGGCGGCAAGACCACCCTCCTGAAGCTGATTCTCGGCGACCTCGCCGCCAGCGGAGGCACCGCAGAGCTGGGCAACAACGTCAGCATCGCCACCTTTCATCAGCACCAGGCCGACCAACTCGATCTCGAGAAGACCGTCATCGAAGCCTTCTCCGGCGGCATCGATGCCGGCAAGCGCAATCTGCGCACGGTCCTCGGATCGTTCGGTTTCCCCGGCGACGCCGCCGATCGCCACATCCGCGACCTCTCCGGTGGCGAGCGGACTCGTCTCGCCCTTGCTCGCACGATGATCGAACCCGTCAATCTTCTCGTGCTCGATGAGCCCACGAACCACCTTGATCTCCCCAGTTGCGACGTCCTCGAGGACGCTCTCACCGCCTATCCGGGCACCGTTCTTCTCGTCACTCACGATCGCCACCTGATTCGCAACGTCGCCGACGCGCTGGTCGAGGTCCGCGACGGCAACGCGACGTGGCACACGGGCGTACCCGACCACGTGCTCACACCGCCCGACGCATCGAAGGTGAACAGTGGCAAAGGCCTGAGCGGCGCCGACCAGGCCAACGCACCACGGAGCAAGGGTGCCGAGAAGCGAAACGAGGCGCGGAAGTCATCGCCGGCAAAGCCCCGGGGTGCCAACGACGCGGGCCTGCGGAAGCGAGTCAACAAGCTCGAGAAGGATCTCGAAAGGACCGAGCTTCGCGTAGCCGAACTCCATGAGCAGCTCGCCGACCCCGACCTCTACGACAAGCCCGAAGAGGTCCACCGACTCGCCGAGGAACACGAGCGGATGAAAACACGAGGCGCTCAGCTGCTCGAGCAATGGACCGCGGCGGCCGAGGAACTCGAGTCGAACGGGACGTAGGTCCCTTCCTCCCATCGCCCTGAGTCGCCACGATCAGGGTAGATCCAGGAGGACCGATGAGAGACGACTTCGCTACACCCCTATTGGACGACGACGGCAAGCTGCGCATGCGCCGTTTCGTTGTCGCGACGTTGTCGTCAGCAGTCGTACTCGCTGGTGTTGTCGCCCTCCTGATGCATCTCGCTGCTCCCGACGGAGGCTGGGGCGTGGCGATCGGCGTCGGCGCAATGATCGGCTTCTGGATGTGCCCGCTGCCCGGCGCACTCATCGGAAACGGGTTCCACGAGATCAACAAGCATCGTCAAGCTTTGCTCGACGAAGGCACCGTGAACTCTCGAGTAGACGGTCAGCAAACTTCTGGACGTTGATGACCTGAGGCGCATGGTCACGGACTGCCGGTGACCGGTCGGTGGGACTACCGTGACCCTTCATGACGCTGCCGCCCCGCCCCGACGGCCCACTCCGGGTCGTGATCGACACCGACACCGCCAACGAGATCGATGATCAGTTCGCGATCGCCTGGGCACTGATGTCACCCGACCAACTGCAGGTCGAGGCGATCCACGCAGCCCCCTTCTGCCACGGTCACTACTTCGATGCTGTCGATGCCGCGGCGAGCCTGCGAGGCGGTGAACGAACACAGCTCGAGTCTCTGGCGGGCCACATCGGACCCGAACGCCGCGAACGCATGCGCACCGAACGGTCGGCCGAGCACGGCGAGCAGCGTTCACGAGAGGAAATCCACCGCATTCTCGACGTCATGGCGCTCGACGCTCCGCCCGTCGTGAAGGCGGGCAGCACCCGCTTCATGGAGTCGCCCACCGACATCGTCGACAGCGATGCGGCCCGGCACCTGATCGAACTCGCGCATGCCGACGACGGCCCGCTCTACGTGCCGACGATCGGGGCGCCGACCAATGTGGCCGCTGCCTTGTTGATCGACCCATCGATCGCCGAGAAGATCGTGGTGATCTTCCTCGCGGGCTATCCGTCCGCTGCCCCTCACGGCGACGACAGCTTCAACCTCGTGCAGGATCGCTTCGCCAGCAACGTGCTCTTCGACTCCGGCGTGCCCCTGCTGTATCAACCGGGCTACCAGGTCGCCGAGGTGCTGTCGTTCTCGCTGCCTGACTCCGAGCGCTGGGTCAAAGGCCGGGGGGTGCTCGGCGATCTACTCCACGAGATCTACGTCAACAATCCAATCGATCGCGACGTGGAGAAGGTCGGGCGAAGCTGGGTCGTCTGGGATGTGATCGCCATCGCTTGGTTGCTGAATCCCGACTGGGCTCCGACCTTCGAGACCAGCCGCGCCCGGGTGAGCGAACAACACACGTGGGAGCCGGCCGAGGGCTCGATGACCGAGGCCTACAAGGCCCGGCGCGACGAAATCTTCGGCGACCTGCTCGCCAAGCTGTCCGCACGTGCGTGAGCCGATCTGGTCGCCATCGGCGGAGAGAGCGGATGGCACCAACATGGCGCGGTTCGCCTCAGCCAACGGCCACGACGACTACGCATCGCTTCACCGGTGGTCGGTCGAGAAACCGGCTGAATTCTGGGCCGCCGCCTGGGATGAGCTCGGAATTGTCGGCGAGCGTGGTGATCGCGTCATGGTCGACACTGGCGATCTATGGGGCACTCGCTTCTTCCCCGATGCGCGGCTGAACGTCGCCGAGAATCTCCTCGCTCATCGCGGAGCTCAGCCGGCGCTCGAGTTCCACAGCGAAGACGAGTCGATCGTTCGCACGGTCAGCCGGGATGAGCTTCGTCTCATGGTCGGACAGCTCCAGGCCGCGCTGCGCTCCGCGGGCGTGTCCGAGGGCGACCGGGTGGCTGCATGGCTGCCCAACATCCCCGAGGCCTACGTCGCGATGCTCGCCGCTGCCTCGATCGGGGCGACGTTCTCTTCGACGTCGCCAGACTTCGGCGTCGACGGGGTGATCGATCGCTTCGCCCAGATCGAGCCGACGGTGCTGTTCGCCTGCGACGGCTACCTCTATGGCGGCAAGATCCACGACCAACTCCCGCTGCTCGCCGACATTCGGGCGGCCCTTCCGAGCCTCGAACGGGTCGTGGTGGTGCCTTTCTTCGGCGACGGCAGCACCGGCGGCGTGGCCGACGCCATCATGCTCGACGAATTCGTCGCAGGCATCGAACCCCGCGAACCCGAATTCACGCCGCTTCCCTTCGACCATCCCTGGTACGTACTCTTCAGCTCGGGTACGACCGGCAAGCCGAAGTGCATCATTCATCGTGCCGGCGGGGTGCTGCTCAAGCACCTGGTGGAACATCAGTTGCACTCCGACGTGAACCCGGGCGATCGAGTCTTCTACTTCACGACTGCCGGCTGGATGATGTGGAACTGGCTTGCCTCGGGCCTCGCCTCGGGAGCGACGCTCGTGCTCTACGACGGCTCGCCTTTTCATCCCGACGGCAACCGACTCTTCGATCTCATCGACACCGCGGGCGTTACCTTCTTCGGCACATCGGCCAAGTTCATCGAGTCGGTCGCCAAGTCCGGCCTTCGACCGGTCGACACTCATGACCTCTCGACGATCCGCACCATCGCGTCCACCGGGTCGACGCTCGTGCCGGAGGGATTCGAGACCATCTATGACGCGGTGAAGAGCGATGTCCACCTCGCGTCGATCTCGGGCGGCACTGACCTCTGTGGTTGTCTCGTCCTCGGCGATCCGACCGCGCCCGTCTATGCCGGCGAGATCCAACGCCCTGCGCTCGGACTCGCGATCGATGTGGTCGACGAACACGGCGATCCGGTGGCGCCGGGCGTGCGCGGCGAACTCGTCTGCCACAATGCCTTCCCGTCGATGCCTGTGGGCTTTCACAACGATCCCGACGACGAGCGCTACCGATCTGCGTACTTCGAGCGGTTTCCCGGCCTCTGGCACCAGGGAGATTTCGCTGAGCGCACGGACAATGGCGGCATGGTCATCCACGGTCGCAGCGACGCGACCCTCAACCCCGGCGGCGTTCGCATCGGCACTGCGGAGATCTATCGACAGGTCGACAAGCTCCCCGAAGTCGTCGAGGGAATCGTGATCGGCCAACCCCACCAAGGCGACACCCGTGTGGTGCTCTTCGTCGTCCTGCGCGCCGGCATCGAACTCGACCAGGCGCTCGCCGATCGAATCAAGTCTGCGGTGAGATCAGGGGCCACGCCGCGCCACGTCCCGGCGGTCATCGGCCAAGTCGCCGAGATACCTCGCACCCGAAGCGGAAAGATCGTCGAGCTCGCGGTGAGGGCGGTCGTGCAGGGGGAAGAAGTGATGAACACCGAAGCGCTTGCCAATCCGGCCGCCCTGGAGCACTTTCGTGATCACCCGGCTCTCAGCGGCTGACCGTCCACTCCACGGCCGGCTGAGGGCGATAGCTGCAGAACGTGCCGGTCGTGACTGCGCCGGAGAGATGGTCGCCGAGAGTCGGGTGATGCTCGCCGATCCGTTTCATGGTCGAGCGGAGTCGCTGTGTCACCGCTGACCGGGCCCTTTCAGCATCGTCAGTGTGGCGCCGACTCCGGCCGGCCAGGCCGAGCGACTCGGCCAGATGATCGACCAGCAGGTCCAACTCGAGCCTTGCCTTGTCGGCCCGAGCGATGTCGTTGGCGCCCTCGTATTCGTCGACCTCGGCCTGGAGGTCGCGCACTCGTTGCTCGTACTCGCGTCTCGCTCTCTCGTCGATCACGAGATCTTCGGAACCTCCTGGCGAGATCGTCGAACCTGCGAGTTCGAGACACGCGAACTCGCGGCCCGGGGCCGCGAGGAGAACGGCCAGGTCGTCGACTCCCTTCGATGCCTTCAGGGTGACCGCGACGTCGCCAAACTCGACCCGCCACACATCGCCGTCGCGCGAGAGTGACGCGTTGTCGGCGAGCGTCTTCGGATCGCCCGACACTTCCTGGCTGATCATTGCCTGGAGCCCATCTCGACAGGCGACATAGGCATCCCGGATGGCCAACGCCTCACCAAGTCCGTCGGCCGCGACGGCCAGTTCCTGCTCGACGGGCACGGCAACCGAAGTGACCGGCAGCGAGGCGGCGGTGACCGCGAGATCGGCCCAGTCAGCGTTGCCCGCGCGCCGGAAGAGCATCGCGGTCGGATCGAGAACGATTCGGAGGTCGTTGAGCCCACCGCGACGAAGCAGCTCGTACAGCAGGGTGAGCAAGGTCGATGCCGCAGCGTCGTCGTCGCCCGACTCGATCTCGGCGATCGCCTTCGCCCGGAAGGAGAATGACAGCCCCGCGGGATAACCGATCGCTTCGGACTCGGCGATCGCCGCGTTGATCACGGCGAGGGCATCATCGTGTCCCTGGCGAAGGGCGAGCGCACCTTGTCCGGCGAGCGCCCAGGCTGCGTTGATGCGCGACCCACGTTCCAGTGCCTCGCTCCTCGCGTCCTCCAGCGCTGCTGAGCCCGCATCGATCTCGCCGATCTCGGCCTGGACGAGCCCGAGATCCACCAGGAGTTCCATCGCCATACCGAACGAGTCGAGCTCTCGGGCGACGGCAACGCCCTCGGCGAACCAGTCACGCGCGGCCTCGTAGCGCCCGGCCGCTCGGTGGGCCTGAGCCAGCACCCTGCGCAGTGAGCCGGGAGCGTGCGGGGAGGATCCGACGTGGGCGAGCGCTTCCTCGGCGAGAGCGATGGCGCCGTCGATGTCGCCCATGAGGTTGCGGCATGTCGCGGCCGTGGCCGCGGCATCGGCCCACCCCGACTGGGATCGGTCAGGCCACCGTTGGAGCACTTCTTCAGAGAGCTCGGCAATCTCTGCGGTGTGAGCTTGGTGCACGATCCCCCAACTCACGGCCACGAGCAGGAAGGCACGGTCCGGCTCGTCGTCGTGGTCGAGAGCCCATCGAATCGAGGCCGCCACATTGTCGTAGAGCGCAAGAAGGTCGACCAGTACCGATCCGTCCCAGCCGCTGGTGGTGGACAGGATCACCTCCATCGCCAGCGCGACCACATTGTCGACAAGGCGGCTCTCGACCACGTCGCGCTCACCCCGCCGCGTCAGCTGGTCGAGGCCAACCGCGCGAATCGGGTGCAGCAGCCGATACCGGGCGGTCTCGCCCCCAATATCGGCCGCCACGAGCGAGGCCTCGACGAGACCATCGAGGTCGCGACGGACAACTGTCGAGTCGGACGGGTCGACGACCGCGACCGCCATCGCCGCGGTGAACGGGCCGACAAACACGCTGAGGCAATCGAACGTGTGTCGAGCTGATTCATCGAGCAGGTCGTAGGACCAGCCGACCATGTCGGCCACACTGCGATGACTCGGCTTTCCCCGGAAGCGAGGGCGCGAGAGCGCGTGCGGTTGCTGGTCGAGTTCGGCCAGAACCTCCGTGAGGCTGTGAGACCGAAGCCTCGCCGCGGCAAGTTCGAGCGCCAGCGGCACGCCATCGAGACGGCGGGAGATCTCCGCGACCCGCGGTCGATCGCGGTCCTCGACCGCGACCCCGATATCGACGGCGCGCTGCAAAAAGAGCTCGACGGCTGACGACGCAACATCATCGTCCTCGGGGGTCTGTAGCGGGCCGAGCGTGAGGACCGATTCACCGGGAAGATCGAGTGGCGAGCGACTAGTGGCAAGAATCGTGGGCATCACACACGACTCGAGCAGCCGCGACGCCACTTCGGCCGCGGCATCGAGGACGTGTTCACAGTTGTCGAACACGACGAGGGCGGGCTGGTCGCTCGGGGAGTTGACGAGTGACTCGAAGTCGGCGCAGCCGAGCTGGGCGGCCACCGCTTCAGCAACCCCCTCCGAACGGTCGACGCGGGTGAGGTCGACGATCACCGCGCCGTAATCGAAGCCGGGGCCGACGATCGCGGCCGCGGCTCGCGACAATGCGGTCTTGCCGATTCCCCCGGGACCGGCGATCGTCACCAGGCGACGGTCGCGGAGACGAGACGTCAGGTCGGCGAGTTCGGACTCCCGGCCGACGATCTCGATGTCAGGCTCCATCAGTTCTCACCACCGATCATGTCGATCTCACGTCGTAAGACGATTTCTCACGCCAGGAGAGTGACAGGCCACCACAGGCCTTCACTCAAGGAGATTCTCATGACCATCCAAACCACCACGGCCGCCCAGCGCAAGATCGAGCTACCGGCTGGCGCGTCGTTCATCACCGACGGCGGGCTCGAAACCACCCTCGTCTTCCACGACGGAATCGATCTACCCGACTTCGCCGCGTTCCCGCTTCTCGACACTGAAGAAGGACGGGTGGCACTCGCCAACTACTACGAGCCGTACTTCCGGGTCGCCGAGCGTGATCACGTCGGATTCGTCGCCGACACGCCGACGTGGCGAGCCAGCGCCGATTGGGGCTCGCGCCTCGGCTACGACAGCGAAGAGCTCGCGGCGCTGAACCAGCGCGCCGTCGAGTTCGTGCGTCAACTGGGCGAGAAGAGCACCGCGACCACACTCCTCAACGGCGTCGTCGGCCCCCGGGGCGACGGCTACGTCGTCGGCGAGGCAATGACCAGCGCTGAGGCCGCTCGCTACCACGGGCCGCAGGTCAGAGCGTTTGCCGACGCGGGCGTCGATCTCGTCACCGCAGTGACGCTGACCTACGTCGACGAGGCCATCGGCATCGTGCAAGCCGCTCGGTCAGCCGAGGTGCCGGTCGCGATCTCGTTCACCGTGGAAACCGACGGATCGTTGCCCTCCGGCGTTCCCCTCAGCGAGGCGATCCGACTCGTCGATGACGCAACGGAGTCAGGCGCTTCCTACTTCATGGTCAACTGCGCGCACCCTTCTCACTTCGCCCACGTCATCGACGGCGACGACGCATGGGTCCGCCGGATCAAAGCGATTCGGGCCAACGCGTCGGAGATGAGCCACGAAGAGCTCGACAACGCCGACGAGCTCGATCGTGGAGACCCCACGGCACTGGCGGCCGACTACGTGCGCCTCCAAGAGCTGCTGCCTGAGTTGCGCGTCGTAGGTGGATGCTGCGGCACTGACCCCGAGCACATCAGCGCGATCAGCACTGCCCTTCACGGGGGGTGACGCGGGTCATGGTCGGGGCGTACGCTCCGACCATGGCCAGCATCGACGTCAAGACCGGAATGACCCTCGAATACGACATTCGCGGCGAGGGCGAACCGATTCTCTTCATCATGGGACTCGGCGGTCAGCTCATCGACTACGCCGAGGAGTTCGTCGACCTCTTCGTGGCCGAGGGGTATCGGGCCATCCGGTTCGACAACCGCGACATCGGTCTGTCGACACAGACAGACTGGGAACCACCGTCGCAGCGGAAGACGATGATGAGCATGGCGGCTCACCGGCCGCTGAAGAACGTCGGCTACACCGTCGACGACATGGCAGCCGATGCCGCGGCGCTCCTCGAAGCGCTCGACATCGAGTCGGCCCACATCGTCGGCGTGTCGATGGGCGGAATGATCACCCAGGCGATGGCCATCAACCACCCGTCCCGGGTGAAGAGCATCTGCTCGATCATGTCCAATACGGGCGATCGCAAGAACGGCGGGATCGCCTTCTCGCTCATGCGCAAGCTCGGCCGACGCCCGGTACCCACGCGGGAGACGGCGGTAGAAGACTCGGTTGTGGTTTTCTCGGCGATTGCCGGCGACCACTTCGACGAGGAAGAGCAGCGCAAACAGGGCTCAGAGGGCGTCATGCGAAGTTTCACGCCAGCGGGCGTGGCGCGGCAGACCGCGGCGATCGCCGGAAGCTCAGATCGCACTGCTCGCCTCGGCCGGGTCAAGGTTCCCGCTCTGGTGATCCACGGTCTCAAGGACCCGCTGGTGAAGCCGAGTGGCGGCATCGCCACGGCCAACGCCATCCCCGGATCTCGCCTCCTCATGTTCGGCGACATGGGCCACGATCTTCCCCGCCCCCGATGGCCAGAAATTGCCGAAGCGATCCTGCAGAACATCCGCCGCACGTCACGTTCCGCGTGAGGTCAGGTGAGGTTGTCGCGGAGCCAGAAGTGGATCTCGGCGAGTAGAGCGAGGCGGCTGACACAGAAGTCGGCGAACTCGTCGGTGGAGACCGAACTCGGCGTCGGTTCGGGCCAGCGAACCTGAAACATCTTGTGCCGGAGGAGATCAGCACGCGGATGGTCTTGCGGCCACGGCTTGGGCACCTTCTTGAGCGCCAGACCAGCGACGTCGACGTCGAACTCGTTCTCGAGTTCGGCAATCGCGGTCGCAAGCGCCGCACCAGCGTCGTTGCCGACGGCTGATCGCCACCGGTCCAGGTCGGCCAGCATCATCCCGGAGGCAAACCCGACCTGATCCTGCGAGAGGCGCACGTAGAGCGTGGGGGCCAGCTTCTTGTTGTCGCCTTCCCACCACTTCATGAGCAGATGATCCTTGTAGGGCGACGCGTCAGGGTTGAAGCGCAGGTCGTTGTTGATCGGCGAGATCGAGGCGTTGGTCTTCGGCTGGCCCTCGATGAACGGCGAGACGCGATCCTGTAGGAGTTCGGTGAGCGCCGAGACGAAGTCCTTCGCCGGCTGCGCGACCTCGTCGTCGTATTGCTTCTTGTTGGCCTGAAACCAGTCGCGGTTTTTGGAACCGAGTGTGGTCAAGAAGGAAAGCCCGCTCGCGGGGAATCCGGTGAATGACATGCGTGGATCGTAGAGTCTCGCCAATGAGCGAGTCAGCGAAGTCACTCACCCCGTCGATCATCGATTCGCCGGAGGATGTCACCGCCCATTGGCTGAACCGACTCCTGGAGCAATCTGGTCACGACGTCACGATTCGGTCGATCCACCGCGAGTCGGTGGGCACGGGACAGATGGCGCACAACGAGCGCTACCGGTTCACCTTCGACGGCGACGCGGGCGACGCACCCGAGTCGGTCGTGATCAAGTTTCCGTCGCCCGTCGAGGCCAGCCGCGCCGCAGGTGCCTCGGGCGGCTACCGCAATGAGGTCCGCTTCTACACCGACCTCGCCGAGGGTCTTTCGATCGTTGTCCCCGACTGTCTCTACGGCGCAGTGTCCGACGACTCCACATCGTTCACACTCGTGCTCGAAGACCTTGCGCCAGCCCGACAAGGCGACCAGATCGAAGGAGCATCCGACGATCAGATCCTGCTCGCGGTCGAGAACCTCGCCGGGCTCCACGCTCCGAGATGGGGCGACGCGGCTCTGGGCGACATCGACTGGCTCCAGTCGAGTGGCGGCGAAGCGGTGGCCTATGTCGAACTCTTCACCCCGATGTTTCTCGACCGCTACAAGGATCGCCTCAGCGACCAAGCGGCGATGGTCTTTCGAGAGTTCGGCTCGAAAAGCGCCGCCTGGATCGAGCGGGAACCGACCACCCACACTCTCGTCCACGGCGACTATCGACTCGACAATCTGATGTTCGCGAGCAGCTACGGCGGAGCTCCGGTGAGCGCGGTCGACTGGCAGACGATCGGTGTCGGCTGCGGGCCCCGCGACCTGGCCTACCTGCTGGGCAACTCCTCCGCTCCCGACGACCGCCGCCGTCACGAGCCAGAGGCGCTCGATCGTTACCGCATCGCGATGAGCGGGCTAGGGGTCGAACTCTCGGCAGCCGAGATCATGGCGATGTATCGCCATGGCACGTTCCAGGGGCCGTTCATCACGATGCTCGGTTCGATCGCTGTCGGCCAGACCGATCGGGGCGACGACATGTTCATGGCAATGGCCGAACGGTCGGCCGCGCAGATCGTCGACATCGATGCGCTCGACGTGATCAGCTGACCGACGACTTCAATCGACGCGAACGCCGAACGACCAGCAGCGGCTCGAGCACGAACACCCCCAGCGCGATCCAGATGATGATGAAGCCGACGGCCTGCCCTCCACTCCACGGCTCGTCCCACACGACTGCCCCGAGAACGAACTGGATCGTCGGGGCAATGAATTGCAGCATTCCCACGAGCCACAGTTCGATCTGCCGAGCGGCCGACGCGAACAGCAGGAGCGGCGCTGCAGTGACCACCCCAGCCCCGAGGAGCAAGAGGTTGGTCCCCAGCGACGCCGTTGTGAACACGCTCTCGCTGTTGCCGACCTGCACGAGCAGCACCACGAGCGCGAACGGGAACATGACGAACATCTCGAGCGTGAGCCCGTCGAGCGAGCCCGCCGGCGATGTCTTCCGGACCAACCCGTAGGCCGCAAACGTGCCGGCGAGGTAGAGCGACACCCAAGGGGCGGAGCCAACGTCGACCGCGAGGACGACGACGCCGCATGCGGCGATGACCACCGACGCCATCGTGATGGGACGGAGCCGTTCCTTCAGCACGACCACGCCAACGACCACGCTCACGAGCGGATTGATGAAGTAGCCGAGGCTGGCTTCGAGCACGCGATCGTCGTTGACCGCCCACACAAACACGAGCCAGTTCGAGACGAGCAACAATGCAGTCAGCACGAACATCCAGCGGGCCCGCCGATCGGCGACGAGGGCGCGCACCCGCGAGAAGGTCCGCCCCGCGAATTGCAGTGCGCCTAGGAACACCAGCGTCGTGAGGATCCGGTGGACGACGATGTCGCCGGCCGCGACCGAGTCGATCGTGCGCCAGTAGATCGGCGACAGGCCCCACAGGACATACGCCGACGCGCCGATCAACACTCCCCGGTTCATCGGCGCACGCTACCTGTCTGTCGCCAGCTCTCCGTCGAGATAATCGGTGATCGCCGACCTCGAGGTGAGGTGATGGATATCGAGGTGGTCCCAATCGCCGGACGTGATTCGAGCGTGATGCGCGGCGCGGTAGATCGGGTGATGCACCCAAGCCCAACGGATGACGTTCTTGTCCGGATCCCACCGGTAGAAGTTGTCGAGCGGCTCCCGGATGTCGTTGCCATAGAGCGGCTCTCGCGAGGCCCACCGTCGCATCGTTCGCTTGAAAGTGCGCCACGTCACGGTGACGCGAGGCAGATCGAGCCACACGAGGGTGTCAGCCTGTTCGATGTGGATCTCCTGCGACTTCGCGAGATAGTTGCCACAGGTGACCCATCCCTCTGGTGCCCGTTCGATAGCCGCGACGAGACCGTCGCGAAACTCGTCACTTGTGGCCGAACCCCAATCGGTGACGTGGAACAGACCGTCCATCTCGATGTGGGCGAGTCCGAACTCAGACGCAAGCCGACGAGCCATCGTGGACTTGCCGTTTCCCGGCCCACCGATCACCACGATGCGACGCACCGGAGAACCCTACTCGTTCGTCAGTAGCCCTCCCTAGTGAGTTCTCTTGTTGAACTCACTAGGGACGTCGGCTAGACCTGTGCCATGACCGACACACAGCAATGGCATCAGACGGCGTGCAATCTGTGCAGCGTCAACTGCGGCGTCGAGATCAAGCTCGACGGGCGCACGTTCGCTCGAGTGCGAGGCGACAAGGCCAACCCGCAGAGTCAGGGCTACACCTGCGAGAAGGCCCTCCGCCTCGACCACTACCAGAACGGTCCGCACCGACTCACGTCGCCGATGCGGCGCACCGCCGACGGCAGCTACGAAGAGATCGACTGGGACACGGCCATCCGGGAAGTGGCCGCGGGGCTCGCCAAGGTCCGCGACGACCACGGCGGCGAAACGATCTTCTACTACGGCGGCGGAGGGCAGGGAAACCACCTCCCCGGCGGCTATTCCGGGGCCACCCGCAAGGCGCTCGGCATGAAGTATTCGTCGAATGCTCTGGCCCAGGAGAAGACCGGTGAGTTCTGGGTCGATGGCCAGCTCTTCGGCGCGATGAGCTGCCACACCACGCCGGATATGGAACACACGCAGTGCGCGGTGTTCCTCGGAAAGAACCCATGGCACTCCCACGGCATCCCTCGGGCTCGCACCGTCATCAAGGAGATCGCCAACGATCCCGACCGCACCCTGATCATCATCGACCCCCGAGTCACTGAGTCGGCCGAGCTCGCCGATATCCACCTGCGGGTTCGCCCCGGCGGCGATGCATGGTTGCTCGGCGCGATGCTGAAGATTCTCGTGTCCGAGGACCTCGCCGATCGAGACTTCCTCGCGGCGCGAGCAAATCGGCTCGGCGACCTCGAGCAGCTGCTCTCGATCGTCAATCTCGACGAATGGGCCGACAAGTCAGGCGTGCCGCTCGACGAGATCCGTGAAGCGACGCGGGTCATCGCCGAGGCCGAGAGCTGCTCGATCTTCGAGGACCTCGGCATCCAGATGGCGCCCCATTCCACGCTCAACTCGTGGCTCGAGAAGTTGGTGTTCATTCTCACCGGCAACTTCGGTGTGAAGGGCGGGATGAACCTGCACACCGCCTTCGGTCGGCTCTCCGGCGGAGGAGGTGGCGGTGATCGCCGCACACCGGTCGGCAACCACCGTATTCTCGGCGGCCTCATGCCCTGCAACGGCATCCCCGACGAGATCCTCACGACGCACCCCGATCGCCTCCGGGCCGCGTTCGTCGAGTCGTCGAATCCCGTCCACTCCTTGGCCGACTCGCCGCGCTGGCGAGAGGCATTCGATGCCCTCGAGTTCTCCGTGGTGATCGATGTCGCAATGACCGAGACCGCGCGCTGTGCCGACTACGTCCTCCCGGCCAGCTCGCAGTACGAAAAGTGGGAAGCGACCTTTTTCACTCTCGAGTTCCCCGAGAACTACTTCCATCTTCGACCCCCGATCGTCGAACCGATGGAAGGCACGCTCACGGAGCCCGAGATCCATCGTCGCCTCTGTCGAGAACTCGACGCCTACAACGACGACGATCTCGCCGTCTTGAAGGCGGCCGCCGACCAAGGCCTCGACGCCTATGCCGAAGCGTTCTTCGCCGAACTCGGTACCAATCCCAAGGTCGGCCAGTTTCTCACGATGGTGCTCTACGAGACGCTCGGCCCGGCCCTCGGTGATGGCCGCGAATCAACCGCGGCGATCTGGGGATTGTCGCAGACCTTCTTTGCCGGTCAGCCGGAGTCGGCTCAGCGAGCCGGTCACGAGAGCGGCAATGCGCTGTTCGAAGCGATCGTGAGCTCGCCGAGCGGTATTGCATTCTCGAGCGACCCCTACGACATCACGTGGGAGCGAATGCGCCACGACGACAAGCGGGTCAACCTCGTCGTCGACGAGTTGGTCGACGAATTTCGCTCTCTCGCCGACGAGGACCCGCGGGTCGTCGACGATCAATACCCCTACATCCTCGCCGCGGGCGAGCGCCGCTCGTCAACCGCCAACACCGCGATGCGCGATCCCGAGTGGCGACGCAAGCACCCGACCACCGGGCTTCGGCTGTGTTCCGAGGACGCCGAGAAGCTCGGGGTGGAGGACGGCGCGAAAATCCGCATCGTCACCAAGCGAGGCGAAACAGTGAGCAGCGTCGAGATCTCGGACTCGATGCGGCCAGGACACATCTCGCTGCCCAACGGGCAGGGTCTCTCCTATCCCGACGCGGACCCTGAGATCGACCTCGGCGTGAGCCCCAACGAGATCACTTCTATCGAAGACCGCGACTGGTTCGCGGGCACCCCGCATCACAAGCACGTGCGGGCGCGCCTGGAGCGGGTGTGAGGCGCACCCGTTTCGACTCGTCGCTCTGCCCGATCGCCCGAGTCACTGATCTCTTCGGCGACTGGTGGACACCACTCGTGCTGCGCGACGCCATGTACGGCATCACGAAGTTCGAGGACTTCCAGCACGACCTCGGCGTCAGTCGGGCCGTGCTCTCGGCTCGCCTCACCCGCCTCGTCGACGAGGGCCTGCTCGAAAAGGTGCCCTATCAGGATCGACCGCTACGCCACGAGTATGTCCTCACCGACAAAGGGAAGGCGGCCGGCGACGTGCTCGCCGCTATGTGGCGATTTGGCGAGGACCACATGTGGGACGATGACCAGGCGCCACTGGTCGAGCTCGCCGACCGCTCGACCAACGAGCGGATCCGGCCGATCGTGGTCGACGAGGCGACAGGGCAACACATCCCGCTCAACGAGATGAAGCTCAGAACGCGTCGCTGAGTCGGGAACCAGGGGTCGCATTCGAACGTCTGACTTCCCATGCGACGTCAACGGATTCTCGTCACCCTGGCTGCACTCCTCGTCGGTCTGGTCGTGCTGCAGCAACCGGCCAGCGCCGACTGCTCGGGACCAACGCTCACCTACGAGACCGGCGAGTTCGCGCCGGGCGACCTCGTTGGCGTCACCGGATCGTCCTTCGGCAACAACTGCTACGACACCGGTCCCCCGCCCCTGGGCCAAGGCGTGCTCGGCATTCCGGTCAGCAACATCGACATCCTGCTCGTGCAGGGCGACACCGAGTGGGTCGTCGCCATGGGCAACGCCGACGACGACTACGCGTTCGAGGTCGACGTGCAGATACCTCTGGATGCAGCCGCCGGCGAGGCTCACATCACCGCTCGGTGGAACATCGATTGGGAGCCCTACATCCCCACGACCGATGCCATCGTCATCACCGAGGACATCGCTGCTGCCGATGCGATCGAGACGCCGATCTTCGGAGTTGAGGCGCCCGTGGTCGAGGAGACCGAGGTGATCGAATCCACCACCACGACCAGCACCACCACAACGACAACGACCACCACGACAAGCGTCCCGTCCATCGAGTCACCGGCACCAGCACCGGACGACGACGACACCGCTCGAGCGACGTGGATCGCGGTCGGGCTCGTCGTTGCCGCTGCCGCGATCGGTGGGCTACTCGTGCTGTCGAAGCGCTAGCCGAGGATCTTCCTGAGATCAGCAGCAGGATCCTGGCGGAAGTAGTCCTTCATCGCCTCATAGAGCGGTGGATCCTGTTGGGCCATCTCGATCGGCCTCTCGAAGAACACCTCGGTGGCCTCCGCGAAGAACTCGACGGGACTCGTCGCCCCGTACTTGTCAATCAGCTGGCGTCGTCGCTTTCCGCGGCGGCGCCGCTGATAGGCGCTGCCAACGGCGTCGGCCCAGACCGCTCGTTCCTCATCCCCCCGGACTGCAGGACGTCCATCGACCACACCGTCGTAACCGTCGAGCACGTGGGCGAACTCGTGGTACACGACGTTGCGCCCGTCGTCGTCCCACTCGGTGCCGGTCTCGACCTCCCGCCACGAGAAGGCAACGTGGCCACCCGATTCAGCGGCCCCTCTCACCCTGACCGTGCCTTCTCGCGTTTCCAGGACGAACGTGCCTTCCGCCACCGTCACCCGGTGCACGAACCGGTAGGGCTCGTAGCCGAGGCCGAGGACCAGGCGGCAGGCGTGGAGGGTGATCAAGCGGCGCATCCGATCGTCGACCACCACATCACCGCGACCATCGAATCTCACGACCGATTCGAACATCCGAGCCAACTGAACGAGCCGAGTGCGCTCGGTGTCGGTGAGCGTGTCGGCGAAGGAGAGCGTCACGACATCCGAGTGCCATTCTTCCGGCGGCGCGCCCCGGTAGCGGAACTCGAGGATTCGCTGCATGAGCCAATTCACCGACATGAGATGTCGACCGTAGCGCCGTCGCTTGTCGGTCAACCCAGGGCGGGCAACACTGCTCTGGTGCAGCTCGCTGATCTCGTCGCCGCCACGATCGACGTCGGCGCGACCCGCGCTCGCAAGGAGAAGATCGCTCGGCTGGCCGATCTCCTGCGCACGGCGACCGTCGAGGAGATCGCCGTCATCGTGGGGTTGATCTCGGGGGATCCCCGCCAGGGACGCATCGGTGTGGGCTGGGCGACGGTACGCGAGGTCTCGTTCGGAACAGCGCCCGAAGCGAGCCGGACGGTCGCCGACCTCGACGCATTGCTCGATGCGGTGGCTTCGACGCACGGCGAGGGATCGCAGAGCGCCCGAGTCGACATGCTCGCGGCGTTCCTCTCGGAGACGACCGCCGAGGAAGCCGATTTCATCCGAAGGCTTCTCATCGGCGAGCTGCGCCAAGGTGCCAACGCGGGCATCGTCACCGACGCGGTGGCCAAGGCGATCGAGGTCCCCACAACAGTCCTCCGTCGCGCGGTGATGCTTTCCGGCGACCTCGGGGCGGCAGCGGAGATCGGCGCGAAAGACGGTCGATCCGGACTCGAAGCGGTCGGGCTCGAACTCGAGCGGCCGGTCCAGCCCATGCTCGCGAGCACGGCGAAGGGCGTCGCCGATGCGATCACCGAGATCGGTCGCAGCTCCGTCGAGTGGAAACTCGACGGCGTGCGCATCCAGGTGCACAAGCGCGGCGACACCGTCAGAGTGTGGACCCGTAATCTCAACGAGATCACCGGCGGCGTTCCCGAGGTGGTGCGAGTCGTGCGCAGCCTGCCCGCAGAGTCGCTGGTGCTCGACGGAGAAGTCCTCGGCATCGACGAGTCCGGCGATCCGCTGAAGTTCCAAGACACGATGTCGAACACGGCCGGGTCCGGAGACACCACCATGGCGCCGTTCTTCTTCGACTTGCTGCACCACGACGGCGAGGACCTGCTGGACGTCGAACTCGAAGAACGGCTCCGTCGCCTCAAGGCGATCGTCGGCGACAGAAAGATCCCCGGAGTGATCACCGAGTCCGCTGACGAAGGCCAAGCGATGCTCGATGAAGCACTCGCTCGGCACCACGAGGGCGTGATGGTGAAGGCCGCGGACTCGCCCTACCAAGCCGGTCGTCGGGGCAAGACGTGGCGCAAAGTGAAACCAGTCCACACACTCGACCTCGTCGTTCTCGCCGTCGAGCACGGCAATGGTCGACGAGAAGGCTGGTTGAGCAACATCCACATGGGCGCCCGAGACCCCGAGACCGGCGATTTCGTGATGGTGGGCAAGACCTTCAAGGGCATGACCGACGAGATGCTGCGCTGGCAGACGGAGCGATTCGGCGAGCTCGCGGTGGACGACAATGGCTGGCAGGTCACGCTGCGACCCGAGCAGGTCGTGGAGATCGCACTCGACGGCGTCCAGCGATCATCCAAGTATCCGGGTGGCGTCGCTCTTCGCTTCGCCCGCGTCGTGCGGTACCGCGACGACAAATCACCGGAGGAAGCTGACACCATCGACGCGGTGCGGGCGCTCGGATGAACCAACGACGAGCTGCCGTGATCGTTGTCGTTGTGGGGTGCCTGTCATTGGTGATCGTCGCTGTGTTGTGGTTCGCCAACACCGAGGCGCTCGACTTTCCGTATCAGGATGAAGCCATTCAGCTGACGCCGGGCGAATCGGCCGAGGTGGAGATCGACGGCTGCCTCCCCAATATCGGGATCCGCTATCGCCCGAGCGCATTCGGCCGCTGGCAGGAAACCCACGTGAATGGGCAGCGCGACATCCGGCGATGGTGGGACATCAGCAGCCGCAGCTACGACCATACGCTCGCCTGCAGAAGCGGCCCCTGGGTCGTCTCGATCCCCGATGACCTGGTCTCGGACCACTTCGCGATCTGTGGTTCCGGAAACGACTGTGTCGAGATCATCGTCGATCGGGCAGACTGAACCTCATGCCGGACCTCGCCCCGCTCGAAACGACGACGATCACCGAGGAGACGGTCACCAATCCCGTCACCGACGACGGCGATCACGACCGCTTCGCCCACTACGCCCGCAAGGCCGACATCACCAAGGCGACGGTCGAGGGCACGCCGGTCGTCGCCATCTGCGGCAAGGTCTGGGTGCCCAGCCGCGACCCGTCGAAATACCCGATCTGCAAGACCTGCGCCGACATCAAGTCCAAGCTCGACGCTCGCAAGAGCAACTAGACACCCACCCGCTTCGTTCTGTTCGAACGAAGGAGGGAAAGGGACAGGGGAAACACCATGAAGGTTTCGATCAACGGCAGTTCTGAGCTGATCCACGCAGACGTGTCTCGGCTCGTTGCCCACGCAAAGACAGCGTCCGACGACGGCATGGCGGGCTGGTGGCTCGCCCAGACGGGCCTGGTCGACGCGCTCACCGTTCTCGCACTCGCCGGAGCCCAGACCGGCGATATGGAACTCGGCACCGCGGTCAACGCGACATTCCCGATCCACCCGACGGCGCTGGCCGGGAAGGCCCTCACCGCTCAAGCGGCAGTCGGCGGCCGCCTCACCCTCGGCCTGGGCGTCAACCACGCCCCCATCGTCGACCACACCTGGGGAATGAAGTTCGAGAAGCCGATCCGCCACATGCGCGACTACCTCTCATGCCTCCAGCCGCTCCTCGAGACAGGCGTCGCCGACTACGCCGGCGACGACTACACCGCCCGCTTCGAGGGCGTTCGTCCCACAGATCGCACGCCGGGCTTGATGCTCGCCGCCATGGGGCCGCAAATGCTCAAGGTCGCCGGATCTCGCACCGACGGCACGCTGCTCTGGATGACCGGAGAGAAGGCCATCGCCACACAGATCGCGCCGGAACTCAACGAGGCCGCGGCCGCGGCCGGCCGCCCGACGCCCAGGGTGATCTGCTCCCTGCCGATCGCCGTCACTGACGACGAAGGCGGAATGCGCGACTTCGTGGGTCAGATTCTCGCCGGCTACGGCGACCTCCCGTCCTACCGGGCAATGATGGACATCGACGGCAACGCCGGGCCTGGCGACGCAATGATCTGCGGCGACGAAAGCTCCGTGCGTCAGCAGCTCGACGCCTTGAAGGCCGCCGGTGCCACCGAATTCGCCGCCGCGGAGATCGGCGGGAGCAGCGAGGACTTCGCCCGAACCCGATCACTGCTGCAGGACGTCAACGCGGCGAGTTGAGTTCGCCAACTCGCTGAATCCGCGGCGAAAACCCACGGCGCGACCGTTGACTTTCGGGCTCCACCTGCCGATGGAGCCACATGTCGTCGCTCGCCTCAGAGCAAGGGCGCCGTTCAGCCGCGGTCCCGTTCCTCGTCCTGGCTCTTGTCGCGTTGATCGCGCTCGCCGGGACCGCGCGCGCGGCCGAGGGCGACCTACCGCTCCCGCCTCCACCCAGCCCGTTCCCTGACTCTGACCTCGACATCGACCTCGATGCCGATCAGGACGAAGCGTTCGATGCTCTCGATCAGGTCATGCTCGAGGGCGGCGGCTGGTTCATCGAGCCCGGGCTTGAAGAGGACGTGCTCGACGAACTGCTCCTCGAAATCGCACTGCTCATGGAACTCGACGCTTTCGGGGTCGCGCCGCCGTTCATGGACGACATCCATTCGAGCTACGCACCGTGGCCTGACGCCGGTCGCGAGAAACTCATCGAGTTCCTCCTCGAGGTGGACGACGGCTTGGCCGACCTCAAGAACGAGGTGAACGACCAGGTGGGCTTCGCTCCTGGGCTCGCCTATGCGCTCGACGAGATCCCCGCCGAAACCCGTACTCGCCTCGCCACCAGCGGAGGCCAGATCGTCCCGGCGCCGGAATACGCCCGAGCCCTGAACGAGATTCTCAGCTTCGGAAACGCGCAGGCCCTCCTCGAGATGGGCGCCCGCGACGCGGGCGTCGTCGCGTTCCTTCCCGGCTTCATCGAGATGCTCGCTCACCCAGGCCGACTGAGCGATCTGCAAGGGTCGCCCGGTTCGGGGGAACCGATCACGAATCCTGCACCCAGCGCCGCAACGCCCACCGACTCGACCACCTTCCCGTGGAGCATTGCTCTCTCCGTTGGCCTGGCTGTCGTCGCCCTCGGCGGTCTCTTGCTCTGGCGTCGAGGCGGTCGCCATCGCGTCGAGGATCCCGTCACCGACGAGATCTTCGAAGCGCATCGTCAACTCGCGGCCGCTCTCGACGAGTCACAGATCGCCGAAATCGCCGAAGGAGCAGCCGTTGCCATCACCGATGCCACCGACGCCTTCATTTTCCGACGCGCCGACGACGGCCTCCGGCCCGTGGGCGACACCATCGTTGCCATCGGGTCGGCCTTGGCCAGAGTCATGGACACCGGCCAACCCCTGATCGCCGAGGTCACCGACGACTCCGCTGTCAACACCGCGGCGATCTGCGCGGTTCCGCTCGTGAGCAACGGACTGGTCGGGGCGGTCCTCGTCGTCCGACGCGCCAGCGAACGCCCCTTCGACAACGAAGATCGGCGCCGCCTCGAGATGCTCGCACCGGCCCTCGGCACGGCGCTCTCTTCGGCCGACACTCTCGGCAACTTCGAAAATCTTGCCCTCGTCGACGGCCTCACCTCTCTCGGCAACCGACGCCGGCTCGACGGTGACCTCGAGACGACCCTCGACGAAGCGGCCCGGAACGACCTTCCCGTCGCGTTCGCGATGATCGACGTCGACTTCTTCAAGCAGTTCAACGACACACACGGTCACGAGGCCGGGGACAGAGCCCTGCAGACCGTCGCCCGCGTGATCGCCGAGACCGTCCGCTACTCCGACGTGGTCTACCGCTACGGCGGCGAGGAGTTCTCGGTGCTCCTCCCCAACGCGACCACCGAGGAAGCCCACGCTGCCGCGGAGCGGATGCGGGCTGCGGTCGAGCTGACGCATATCCCCGGCGAGGAAACCCAGCCGGGAGGAACGCTGACGGTCTCGGTAGGAGTGTCGACGCTCGAAAGCGGCGACGCGGACAACCTCAAGACCCGGGCCGACGAAGCGCTCTACGAGGCCAAGGCGCTCGGCCGAAACCGCGCGGTCATTGCCTGACCCGAACCGTGCGCGCGGCGCGCCGACCTGCCAGGATCAAGGACGCACACAACCGTGCGCATCCGGTATCCCCAGGAGTTCCACGTGAAGGTCGCCGTCGTCTACGAAAGCCGCACCGGCAACACTGCCCGCGCCGCGGAGATGATCGGCGCGGCCGCGCAAGAACTCGGCCACGAGGTCGGCGTCTGGCCATCGCGTAAGGCCAACCTCGACTTCCTGAAGGACGCCGACATGGTTTTCGTCGGCACCTGGACTGACGGCATCGTGATCGGTGGCCACCGGCCCGGCGATGCGGGCCGTCTACTCGATCTTCCCGGCATTTGGGGCAAGCCCACCGCTGGTTTCCTCACCTATGCCATCCATGCCGGCAAGGTGGTCGATGGCCTCGCCGACGTCGTGAAGCTCCGAGGCGGCGACTGGATCGGCGGCAACGTGTTCAAGCGCAGCAAACTCCCCGCGGGGATAGCCGGCTACGTCGTGGCCGCGCTCGATGAAGCGGCGGCCCGGCTCGGCACGACCGCCAGCGCGTGACCGACTCTGCTCCGATCGCCACGGTTGTCTGGGGCACCGGCAACATCGGTCGCACTGCGATCCGCACCGTGCTGGCCCACCGAGATCTCGCGCTCGTCGATGTCGTGGTGCACAATCCGGCCAAGGTCGGTCAGGACGCCGGAACGCTTGCCGATATCGACGCCGTCGGTCTTCTCGCGACCGACGATGTCGCCGCTGTTCTGGCCCGGAGACCGGCCGTCGTCGTCTACGCAGCCAGCGGCGACACCCGCCCCGACGATGCATTGCACGACATCCTCGGGTGCCTGCGCGGTGGGGCCAACGTCGTGACGCCGGCGATCTACGGCCTACTCCACCCGAACAGCGCCAACGAACGGCTCCTCGCCAAGGTCAACGAGGCGTGCTCGGCCGGCGGCACCAGCATTTACGTGTCGGGAATCGACCCCGGCTGGGCGCAAGACATCTTGCCCCTTCTCGCGTCCGGCGTCAGCGGCAAGATCGACGAGATTCGAGTCCAGGAGCTGTTCGACTACTCGACCTATGACGCACCGGAGATCGTGCGTGAAGTCATCGGGTTCGGAAAGCCGATGGACTACCTCCCGCCGATGCTCATCCCATCGGTACCCACGATGATCTGGGGACCGATGATTCGCACCATGGCTGACGGTCTCGATGTCCGGATCAGCGACATTCGGGAATCGGTGGAGCGACTCGCCCTCGACACCGCCGTCGACACGGTGCAAGGCCGCTTCGACGAAGGCACGCAGGGCGCGTTCCGATTCGAGGTGACCGGATACGTGGATGGTTCGCCCCGTTTCGTTGTCGAACACATCACCAGAATTGCGCCTCAGGTGGCGCCGGATTGGCCAAAGCCGGCTGAAGGCAAGAGCGGCGAACATCGGTTGATCATCGAGGGACGGCCGCGGCTCGAGATGTCGATTCACGCCACCGACGACTCCGACAATCCCGCCGACGGCGGCAACGCCACTGCCGCCGCCCGTCTGGTCAACGTAATCCCTGCCTTGGTCGAGGCCGACAACCGCGTGCTCGGCACGCTCGACCTGCCTCCGGTGGTCGGCGGCGGTCTCGGCCAGACGTTTTCCTGATCCTCGACGCTGAAACGACTCCCGCGGAGTCGAATTTCAGTCAAGTGAATAACGTTGCAGGTTGGTGACGATCGGGAACCTCGCGGTGACGCGCGACGTCGGAGAGTGAGAACCTTCACTAGAGGAAGCCGCAACTCCCCTCCCCCAATCATGCGTACTCACCTTCAGGGCATCGCCCTTCTCGCTCTTCTCGTCGCTGCCCTCTGGGGTATGACCAAGCTCGCCTCGCCCGCGCTCGGCGACGCCTTCGGCGAGGACGGAGCACTCCAGGCCGACTCGGGCGACCTGGTCGATCTCGTCGTCGCCAGCGAGACGCTCGACGCCGATCTCAGCTTCGAAGAACGTTCGCGCCTTCAGTTCCATCTCGTGGTGGCCGGCTATCTCGCCGACACCTCCGAAGTCGACGGCGCGATCGGCACCAGGACCCGCGCCGCAATGGCCGAGGCCGCCGACGCCTGGGGACTCACCGATCCGAGCGATCGCGAATTCCTCACCTACGCCGACCAGCGCTCGGCCGACAACCCGTTGTTCGGCAGCACCTGAGCGCCGAGGCCGCGCCATGATGACCGGGTGAGCGAAACACCGCCGCCGACGGCATCGACCACCTACCGACCGTCACACCCGCTCGACATCCGCTTCGCCACGCTTGGCATGAAGACCGTGCGCACTCGCGCCGGAGTGCACTGGTGGACCACGGAAACGCCCCAGGGCAGCGCGACCGTCGCCTTTCGCACCGGCGCCGGCCTCGTGCGCGCCGACAGCTGGGGACCGGGCACCGACTGGGCGTTGACGCAGCTCCCTTCGCTCCTCGGGGCCGACGACGACGATGCCGGCTTCCGCACCGATCACCCACGGATCGAGACGCTCCGCGCTCAGTTCGCCTCACTGCGCATCGGCGCTACCGGTCGTTGGTACGAAGCGCTCGCCACCAGCGCGATCGGGCAACGCGTGGTCACCGCCGACGCGAAACAGAGCCGCGAGCAGTTGTGTCGCCGGTACGGAGCACCTTCTCCGATCGGACCGGCCAACTCGTTCCCCTCGCCCGAAGAGCTACTCAAGCTGTCGGACCACGAGTTTCATCGCGTGGGGATCGAGCGCAGCCGAGCCAGGGTGCTGCGGGTCGCCGCAAAATTTGCCGATCGGATCGAGCGGCTCCATGGCATCCCGGGAGCCGACGCAACCGAATGGCTGCAACGACTTCCGGGTATCGGACCGTGGACAACCGGGCTCACCACGGCTGTTGCCGGTGGCAACCCCGATGCAGTCCCGCAAGGCGACCTCCACATTCCGAGAATGGTCACGCATGCACTCACCGGACGCGAAGACGGCAACGACGACTCGATGCTCGAAGCGCTCGAGCCGTTCGCCGGCCATCGCCAGCGCGTGGTGCGGTTGGTGAAGATGAGCGGAGGCGGCGAGTCGAATCATCGACCCAAGCCGTTCCGCTACGACATCAGCCGGATCTGACGACCCGGCGCTGACGGTAGCCAACGGTTTTCTCGATGTAGTCACACGCGTCGGGTGTGGTGCAGCTGGTTTCGCCGTGATCGACCTCGACCGCCCCGACACGCCTCGCCGAGCTGAGGGCGAGCCGCTGCAGCGCAGCGTTGCGCAGCGCGATCGAGATGACGGCCATGTTCATCTCGTGGCGGACTCGGTTGGGGCGGTCATGGATCTCTTCCTCGACCTGACGCAGGAGGCCACGCAGCTCGGCGATCGACCAGAGGTCTTCGTCCTCACAAGTGCGGGCCACGATGCCCCAGCCTGCGCTGGCGACCCACTCACCCTTGCGATCGAGCCAGGCATCGGCCCGCGTTCGAGCTACAGGCGACTCGGCCACCACATCGGCGACCGCACCCGCGGTCTGGTAGCAGACCGCGTCGCGGGCCCAGGAGTCGGCCAGCTTTGCCGTGAACTCATCGGGGTCGACGACCTTGGCCGCGAGCATTCGAGCGTCGTGGTTTCCCGAGTCCCAGAGGGCAAGGCCGAGGTCGTGATCGGTCTTGATCTTCTTCTCGAGCTCGCCCAGCGCCGCGTAGCTCACGCCGAACATCGGCTCCTGTGCGCCGTGACGAGGGTAGATCTTTCGATTCTGTGCGGTGCCCTCGGCCTCGAGGGCGGCCATCACTTCAGCGAATTCCATGCAGTGACGGTACCCGGTCGATCACGCGAGTTCCGCTGCACCGAATGCAACACCGAATCGGACGCACCAAATGACGACGCTCTGGTAGCGATCGAGGTCGACATCGGCCGGGATTTCGTAGTTCTGGTTACCGATGTTGCCCTTCAGATCTCCGAGATCGATGAAGTCATCGTCGAACTCACTCGCATCGGCGCCGGGGGGCGCCGTCGAGAGGTAGACGTTGAGATCGGGACCGTTGTCGGTAGCGAAATCCTCGAAACGGAGGAACCGCTGCGAAGTGCCATCCGTGAGCACGAGGGCCGTGCCTTCGGCTGGGTGGCTGCGATCGATGAACGACCCGGAAGCAAGAGTCATGATCTCCGAATCGGTGGATTCCGGTTCGGGCATCTCGTCATCGGCCTCGTCGTCCATCTCCTCAACAACGGTGCCCACGGGGTCGTCGGCATCACCGATCTCGTCTTCGGCCGGAGAGGCCCCGGCACCCGAAGCGAAGACCGGCCCGTCCTCGTTGACCTTGTCGTCGATGAAGAGGGTGTGGATGCCGAAGACGGCGAAGGCGAGGTAGGCGACGACCACGGTGCCGATGACGGCGACGGGGGCGATGATCTTGATGTTGCGGGAGAGAAAGCTGCGCATGGTGGAGTCAACGCTGCCATACGCAAGAAGGTTCCCGGCGCCAAGGTCGAGCCAGTCCCCGGCCTCTACGAACGAGGCTCGAGTACCACGACAGGGATCCGTCGCTCGCAACGCTCCTGATAGTCGGCATAGTCGGGGTAGACGGCTACGGCGACGGCCCAGAGTTCGTCATGTTCATCGTCGCCCGCCACACGCGCGGTGTAGTCGTGGACCGCGGCGCCGTCCTGAAGGCGAACATCGGGGTTGGCGACGACGTTCAGGTACCAGACCGGGTGGGTCGGCTGACCGCCCATCGAGGCGACCACGAGGTGACCGTCGTCGTGAGGCACTCGAACCAGCGGGGTCTTGCGCTGCTTGCCGGTCTTGCGGCCCGTCGTGGTGAGAATCACACACGGCACGCCGTTGAACTCGCCGCCCTCCTTGCCTCCCGTGCGCTCGTAGAGCTCGACATGGTCGGCGACCCAGTCGTAGGGGCTGGCCTCGTAGTCGCTCATTTCCGTCCACCTCGGTCGAAGACTCGAATCAGCACAAGGATCACCACTGCGCCGACGATCGACCCGATCAAGCTCTCAGTGCGGCTGAGATCGAACTCTCCGTCGGACATGATCGAACCGATGAGGCCGCCCATGAACGAACCGGCGATGCCGAGCAGGATCGTGCCGATGCAACCCCAGCTCTTGCCCGTGGGGACGAAGACTCGAGCGATGAGGCCGACAACCAGACCGATGAGAATCCACGAGATCCAACCCATCACGACCACCCCGAACCGGCGCCGGCGACCATCCCATACGGCCCCGACGGCCAGCGGAAACAATCACGCATCAGTTGATCGACCTGCTCGCGATCGGCAACGCCCTCGGACACGACTCGGTTCGCTTCTCGCACCATCGCGAAATAGACGCGGTTGGCCACGTAGCCCCACGACTGGTCGGTGTCCTTTACGACCACGGGATTCTTGCCAGCGGCGGCGGCGAGCCGCACGACGGTATCGACGGTCGTGTCGCTCGTATCGGGGCCTCGCACGATCTCGGCCAGCTTCATCACTGGTGCGGGCGATGCCCAGTGCCATCCGATGAACCGATCGGGACGGTCGGTGCCGGCCGCCATCGCCGCGATCGGGAACCCCGATGAATTGCTCGCGAAGATCGTGTCGGGCGGCGCCATCGAGTCGAGGTCTCGCCAGAACTTCACCTTGAGTCCCAGGTTCTCGGGAACCGCCTCGATGATCAGGTCGACATCGACCGCGGCCTCGAGGTCAGTGGTGAACGTGAGCCGCGCCAACGCGGCATCGGCGTCGTCGCTGGTGAGCTTGCCTCGCTCGACCGCGCCTCTCACTCCGAACCGCCCTGTGTCGACCCCTTCGCGGGCGGTGACCAGCACGTCCTCGCTCAGATCTCTGCAGACGACCTCGTGGCCGGAAATGGCGAGCACCTGTGCGATGCCCGAGCCCATGACTCCGGCTCCCATGACTCCGATTCGTTCACTCATGATCGAAGTCTCGCACGATTTCCTCTCGGCGCACTTCGGGGTGTAGCCATCCGGAGTGCAGAAGCGAACGGAGGAGCCGGATGACCGCCCCCGCTCGCCGTGGCGGATTTACAGCCTGATTGCGGGAGCTGTCGCGCTCGCGACGCTCAACTTCTCGCTTGTCTTCGTCGCCTTCGACGACATCGAGGCGACATTCAGCGCGAGCTCCGGCACGGTTTCCTGGACCCTCACGGCCTTCTCGATCACCACGGCGGCCGTTTTCGTGCCAGCCGGTTGGGCGGCCGACCGGTTCGGGCGCTCGCGGATGTTCCTCATCGGCTTCGGCACCTTCATCGTCGGCAGCCTTCTGGTGTCGACCGCACCAACTGTTGAGTTCCTGATCTTCGCTCGAATGGTGCAGGCCGCTGGGCTCGCGATCGAATCGCCGGCATCGCTCGCACTCGTCCTCGACGAGTTCCCGATCGAGCGACGGTCGACGGCGGTGGGCGCGCTCGGAGCGGTCGGCGGCGTGGCAACCGCAGTCGGGCCTGCGGTCGGTGGTGCCTTGATCGACAATCTCACCTGGCGGTGGGCCTTCTTTCTCAACGTTCCCCTGGGCATCATCGTTTTCGCCCTCGTCGCCCCTCGGCTGCCCCGTACCTTTGTCCCCGACTCGAGCCATCGACGGCCGCCCGATCTTCTCGGCGTCGTGCTCTTGATGGTCGGCGTGGCCGCGCTCGCGCTGGGCATCGTGCAGAGCGACGACTGGGGCTACCTCGACTCGAAGACGCTGCTCACCCTCGCTGCCGCGGTCGTGTTGCTCGTGCTTCTGCTGTTTCGGTCGGCCCGGCACTCCGAACCGATACTTCATCTCCCCCTGTTTCGCGATCACGACTTCGCGCTCGGCAGTGGCCTCTCGTTTCTCGTGGCCGGCACGTTCGCCGGCACGTTCCTGGCCTTCGTGCAACTCATGAACAACGGATGGGACCTCTCACTCATGCAGTCAGGGCTGGCCGTCGGCATGATTCCCGCCATCGCCGGGCCGATGTCGATCGTGTCGGGCCGAATCGCAGACCAATACGGCCACAAGTTCGTGATCCTTCCCGGCTCGTTGTTGATGGCGGCCGCGGGAGTGTTCATGTACACCCAGGTCACCGACGAACGTCAGATCGTCGCCGTGTGGATTCCTTTTGTCGTCATCTACGGGCTGGGCGTGGGGTTTGCCCACGCGGCGTGCCAGGCCGCAGCCCTCTCCAATGTCGGCCCGGAGCGACTCGGCATCGGCGGCGCAATGAATCGCATTGCCCAGGAGATCGGCCAGACCGTCTCGGCGGCGATCGTGATCGCTCTCCTGGCGAGAGAAGCCACGATCTTCGACGGCGTTCGATCGGTGATGATTCTCCTCATCGTGCTCAGCCTGATCGGTGCGCCGCTGGCATCGATGCTCAGGGCCCGCGGTTCCGCTGCGGCACCGATCACTGGGTGACGCACCCGAACGGCGCATGGCTGTCACTGCCCTGGCGTAGGTTGCAGCCGATGTCAGGAACCCACCGATGATCGCCTGCGGACACTGCGGCGGACGCCACGCCACCGTGGCCGAAGTACGCGGGTGCTCGGCTGATCCGTCCAGCGTCGACGCGCCTTCGTTCTTCGACGACACACCGTCCACTCCCGCTCGGCGAAACGCACCCACGGTCGTGCCGGTGTCTCTGGCCCCGAGCTGGCCGCACCTGGCCGGGCCAGCCGCGCTCGGGCGAAATCTCGTGGTCGAGCCAGGGCAGGACATCCCAGCGCCGTGGGCCGGCGCCCCGCGCATCGCCGTCGACGACAGCCCCGACGGACTCCTCAAGCTTCGCGAGGCCAGGCGCCGACGCGAACGAGTCGTCATCGAACTCCGGGTCGCGATCCCGGCGCCCGATCCGGTGCTCGACGTCGACTACTGGCACCTCGCCCCCGACACCGACCTCGAGGGCGAGACGCTTCGCCATCTCGTGCTCGGCGGCGCGGTCGACGCCCGAGATCCCGACTCCCCGTCGATCCTCGAGGTGAGCACCGCAGTGGCCTCCGGCGCGACCGTTCGCCGCGAGGGTCCCGGCGATGTCGACACCCCCGATGGGCCGGCATGGGTCGACGGCGGCCATCTCGATTGGTTCGATCCCGAGACCCTCGGCGCCCCCGTCATTCCTGCGTGCCATCTCGAAATCGGGTCTCTCGTTCCGCTTCGCACGGCCGAGCCCGGAGCCGAGCTCGCTCCCGATCAACTCGCTGCGGTCCGACACGGTGGAGGCGGTGCCCGCATCATCGCCCCCGCGGGCTCGGGCAAAACCCGTGTGCTCACCGAACGGGCACGACACCTCGTGAAGGATCGCGGCGTCGATCCATCCACCATCTGCCTCGTCGCCTTCAACGTGCGGGCCCGCGAAGAGATGCAGGAACGCACCACCGATCTCGCCGGCCTCGAGATCCGCACACTCAACTCCTTGGCGCTCGCGATCCTCGCCGGCCGCGGCCCGTTCGTCACGCCGGCGGGACGGAGGGCGCCACGGGTGGTCGACGAACGCGAGGTACGGCGAGTGCTCGACGATCTCGTCGGCGGGCGCCGCCAGGCCATGGCCGACCCGATGGCCGTGTGGCTGGAAGCGCTCACTGCCACCCGGCTCGGGCTTCGCTCGCCGTCGGCGGTCGAGAAGGAGTTCGGCGGCGATGTCCGAGACTTCGCCAATGTCGTCCCCGAGTTTCGCGAGCGACTCCATCGTGCCGGCATCGTCGACTTCGACGAGCAGATCCTGGGTGCCATCGAGGTGCTCTGCACCGATCCCACCGCACGAGCGGCGGCCCGTCGGGTCTGCGGGGTGCTGTTGGTCGACGAGTTCCAAGACCTCACTCCGGCCCATGTGCTGCTGATCCGGCTGCTCGCCGGTCCACGGGCCGAGGTGTTCGGCGTGGGCGACGACGATCAGACGATCTACGGCTACGCCGGCGCGTCCCCCGCCTGGCTGATCGACTTCGCCGATCTCTTTCCCGGCAGCGCCACCCACGATCTGCGCGTGAACTATCGCTGCCCACCCGCCGTGATCGAAGCGGCCTCCACTCTCCTCACACACAACCGGCGGCGCATCGTCAAGACGGTGCACCCCGCGCCGGAGCGCGAGCCGGTCGAGGGAGATCTCGAGCTTTCGTCGGGCCCTGATCCGCTCGCCGCAACGATCGAACGGGTCACATCACTCGTCGAGTCTGGTGTCCGACCGGCCGACATCGCGGTGCTCACACGGGTCAACGCAACACTGCTCGGCCCGATGCTGCTCCTCGAGGAGGCGGGCATCCCCACCAGCTCCCCCGTCGACAGCAACTTTCTCGAACGCACCGGCGTGGCGGGAGCGCTGGCCTGGCTCCGCATCGCGGTGGCGCCCGAACAGGCGTTGCCCTCAGCCTCTCTCGAAACTGCGGTGCGACGACCCCCACGAGGCATCAGCCGCCGGCTGGCCGAGTGGGTCGGCGAGCAAACAAGCCGTCGCCAACTCGACCAGCTCGCCGGCCGCCTCAACAAGCAACGCGACACCGACAAGATCCTCGAGTTCGGCGACGACGTGCGCATGATCCGCGACCTGGCCGACGACGGCGCGACCACCGGACAGCTTCTGGAGGCCATCCGAGATCGTGTCGGCCTCGGCCAGGCCCTCGACCAGCGACTCGACGCGAGCCGTCGCTCGGTCGATCGCAGCGCCCACGGCGACGATCTCGCCGCGCTGCTCGCGGTCGCCGCCGTCGCGCCCGACGCCGCCGAGTTTCCCGACTGGTTGGCCACTCGCCTCGCCGCGTCGCAGCCCGACTGGTCGGGAGTGCGACTCTCCACCATTCACCGCGTGAAGGGTCGCGAGTGGCCCCACGTGATCGTTCACGATGCCACTGCCGGGCTCATGCCGCACCGACTCGCCGCCGATCGCGAAGAAGAGCGGCGCGTGTTCCACGTCGCCATCACGCGCGGCAGCCAACGAGTCCTGGTCACCTCCGCCGAACCCCGCTCGCCGTTCATCGCCCAGATGCTCACCCCGCGCGATCCCGATGCCGACCCCGAGCCCGAACTCCGCCCAGCTCACACCCCAGCGGCAAAGAAGTCGGCCCGCCACGTTCCCGAAGTTGGCAGCCTGACCGAAGCGAGCCTCCGTGAGAAGTTGAAGGCTTGGCGCTCCGACACCTCGAAAACAGCGGGGGTGCCGGCTTATGTCATTTTCAACGACGCCACGCTCTACGACTTGGCCCGTCTCCGACCGATCGACGACCACGAGATGCTCGCCGTCCCCGGTATCGGCCCCGTGAAGGTCGAGAAATACGGCGAGGCGATTCTCGCCATCATCGAGGCCGGGCTGGGCGACGACTGAAGCGTTACTCTCAGCCCATGTGTCGCAACATCACCACTCTGCGAGGACTCGAACCCGTCGCCACGGAAGAAGAGATCATCGCCGCTGCCCGTCAGTTCTGTCGGAAGGTCAGCGGCGTACAGAAAACATCGGCCGCGACTGAAGAGGCGTTCGAACGAGCGGTCGCGATCATTGCCGAGGCCACTACCGACCTCATCGACGCCCTGCCCCCTCGCAAGGTCCCGCCGAAGAGCGAGCCCCCACTCCGGCGGCTGGCCCGTCAGTAACCGGGAGTGTTGGCCGCGGTTCGAAACTGATCGAGACCGAGGTCGCTCACGAAATCGTCAGCGAACCCCCGCCACGACTCGTCGAGAGGAATCCCGCTGGTGTCGGCCGCGATGTTGAGCGATCGAAAGATCGCGACCGTCTGCGCCGCCTCGACGACGGCGTCCGGGCCGAGCGCGTCGAGAAGCGCGGTTCGAGCCGCGCTCAGCGTGTGGTCGCGTCGCCATGCCGCCTCGGCAAAGGTGGAAAGCAGGTCGGCGTGGGGCACACCCGCATCGGCCTTGCCGGTGACCGCGGCGAGATCAGCTTCCGTGTCGAGGGCGTCGCTGCTCAGACCGAGCAGCATCGTATGGGCCGACGTTCAATAGAAACACTCGTTGAGCGCGCTGGTGCGGGCCGCGAGGAGTTCGACTTGCGGTCGCGTGAGTGCACGTCCGTCCCAGACCATCTCGCCGAACTGTGAGCCCGAATACATCGCGAAGACCAGCATCATCCAGCGTTCGTGATCGGCTCCGGCGAGGCTGAGCGAACGGCGAACGTTGGGGCCGTCGCTCACCTCGGTCATCTGGATGTGGCCACCGACATCGCCCATGCCATCGGGGCGACGGCCATGGGGATCGCCCGGCTCCGCCTCGGGAAGGTCACGAAAGGCAAGGCCGAGCGCGGCGGCGTTGTGGTCGATACACACGACCTGGGTGACGACAGAGGCAAGCTCGGCGTAGGCCGCATCACCGATCTCATCGACGACCTCGAGCACATCATCTCGCGACAGCGATGACGGCTCGACGGCGACCCGTTCGACGAGTCCGGCGACGAACGACGACAGCGGGCTGCCGGTGGCCTCTCTGGAAAGCTCGGCGAGGGCAGGCGCACGATCCCAGAGAGGTCGCGGGGCCGCAGCCCGAGCCGTGGCGGCAATCGCCACGCGCTGCGCCCCGGTCCACTGGGCACCGGGTCGACCGAGCTCGGCCCACGCCGCGTCGGCAAACTCGTCGACCAGCGCGGCGGGATGGAGGGGCTCGTTCATGCCGGCCACACCGGATCTCGCTTTTCGACGAAGGCGCTGATGCCTTCTTGGGCGACATCGTCGACGGCGTTGTCGCTCATGACCCGTCCCGTGAAGTCGTAGGCATCAGCCTCGGACCGGTCGATCTGTTCGTAGAAGGCCGACTTCCCGACGCCGATCGTGTGAGATGACCATCGAACGATGTCGGCCGCCATCGAATGAACCGCCTCGTCGAGCGAGTCGGCGGCGACGACCGAGTTGATCAGGCCCCAGTCGGCGGCAGTGGATGCCGACACGGGATTGCCGGTGAGCAACATCTGCATCGCCCGCTTGCGGCCGACGGCCCGCGATATCGGCACCATCGGTGTCGAGCAGAAGAGACCGATCCGGACACCGGGGGTGGCGAAGGTGGACGCTTCGGTCGCGATCGCGAGGTCACACGACGCCACCAGCTGACACCCCGCGGCCGTGGCGATGCCATCGACGGCGGCGATGACGGGCTGACGAATCGCGTGAATCGTGGTCATCAGATCGGTGCAGGCGTGGAAGATCGCCTGCGAGCCTTCGAGATCGATTCCGCCCATCTCGCCGAGGTCGTGGCCGGCGGAGAAGGCAGGTCCCTCGGCGTCGATCACTACGACCGAGGCCGACGCCGAGGTGTCGATCGCGCGGAGATGGGCGGTGAGTGCTTGCATCTTCGACAGGCCGAGGGCATTGCGTTTGGCCGGCTCAGCGAGGGTGATGCGTTCGATGTCGCCCTCGAAAGAGAATCGGAGTCCGTCGTCGGTCATACCCAAGTGTGTCACTGCATTCCTCGGCCGCTCACATTTCGTTGACTCACCTCGACCAACTTGCCTCGGCGGACGGCGTAGCTGGTAACGCGGTCGACGTTGTGTTGGCCACCCCGAGCGCGGCCGCTCACCACGTCGAGGGTCATGCCGTTGATGATCGGCAACAGCGCGACGGCGCGGAACCCACCGTCGGCGCCGGGGTTGGAGATCTTCTCCTCTTCGAGCAACTCGCTCGACTCCCAGATCCACACATCGTCGACACTGACGAAACGGCATCGGTGGTTGGTCTTGCTCTTGGCGACCATCGCTCCGGGACAAACGATCACGTCGCCCGCAATCCAGGGGTCGGCACCGAGCCCGTCGCGGCCGAAGCCGGTCTCGAATGTGTCGGCAACGAGGGCCGCGTGGTCGCCGCTCCTGATGGCCCGCTGGCGAGCTTCGTCGTGGAGCGCCTCGGCGAGATGATGCAGCACCTCGTCGGGAAGCTTGGCCGCGAGTTCGACCGCAGTGTCGGGGTCGTCGGTGAGATGACGGACGATCGTGCCGTAGCGACGGGTTGCCATGGGCGCATTCTGCCCCGCGGCGTGTGACAGCAGGCGCTGGTAGCGAACATTTGTTCGGTCTATGGTGAGTTGCATGACGGCACAAGCCCGAGGCGCCACCATTCTCCACGCCGACCTCGATGCCTTCTACGCCTCGGTCGAACAGCGCGACAACCCGCGGCTTCGGGGACGCCCGGTCATTGTCGGCGGCGGCGTCGTCCTCGCCTGCAGCTACGAAGCCAAGCGATGCGGCGTGCGCTCGGCGATGAACGGCGGGCAAGCCCGCCTTCTCTGCCCCAACGCCATCGTCGTCGAACCCCGAATGGACGCCTACAGCGAGGCGTCGGCGGCGGTCTTCGAGAAGTTTCACGACTTCACTCCCTTCGTGGAGCCGATCTCGGTCGACGAAGCGTTCCTCGACGTCGCCGGCGCCGAGCATCTCTTCGGTCCCGCCCGCGAGATCGCCGCGCAGCTCCGCACCCGCGTCCTGGTCGACATCGGCCTCCCGCTCTCGGTCGGCGTGGCCCGCACGAAGTTTCTCGCCAAGGTGGCGAGCGCTCAGGCCAAGCCCGACGGTCTGCTCTATGTCGAGCCCGGCAAGGAACTCGAGTTTCTCCATCCTCTTCCGATCGAGGTGTTGTGGGGAGTGGGTCCGGTCACGGCGACAAAGCTCCACGATCATGGCGTCGACACGGTCGGGGATCTGGCCCGCAGCGGCCGCGCCGACTTGCAGGGATATCTCGGCCCTCACTCCGGCCGCCACCTGCGAGACCTGGCCCACAACCTCGATCCCCGCCCGGTCGACACTGCTCGCCGCGATCGCTCGATGGGGGCCCAGCGAGCCCTCGGCAACCGCGTCCGCACCCGAGAGGAGCTCCGCCGGGAGGTGTTGTCGTTGAGCGAGAAGGTTGCGGCTCGGCTTCGCAAGGCTGATCGAGTCGCTCGCACCGTCACGGTTCGCTACCGCACACAGGAGATGAAGCACGAGAGCCGCTCGCGCACTCTTCCCGAGCCCACCTTCGAGACCGGGCTTCTCACCTCCACAGCCGATGAACTCCTTCTCGACTTGGTCGACGGTCCTCACGGGCCGGGCGGCGCCCTCGGCCGCAAGGGCTGCACGCTGGTCGGCATCACCTACTCGGGGCTGGCCCGACCCGATGCAATTCAGCTCGCCCTGCGTTTCCCCGAGGAGGGGCGAGCGACAGCGGTGCTCGATCAGATGGTCGACGACATCCGCGGCCGTTGGGGCAAGGCGGCCGTTGGGCGAGCATCACTGATCGACAATGACGAGGGCATCGCCGCCCTCACCCGGCCGACCGCCCTCGATGCCGACGTGGGCTAGTTGTCGAGAAACTGGGTCAGGTCTCCGCTTTCGAGGGCGGTGAGCGCGGCTTCGGCTTCGCGCTCGGTCACCAGCCCCGAGTGGATCGCCGCTTCCAGGTCTCCCCGGCTGGCGATGAGCAACGCCGCCGCTACCACGCCATCGGTGGCCAGGTCGGCGTCGCTGTTCGACGTCGACACCGCTTCTTCGACTTCACGTGAGACCGCACTCGACGAGGCCCCCGATTCGTCGAGCTCGACCACTTCGGTCGCGCCAACGCGGACCGGCTCGGCCCTCGCGTCGCTGCAGCCGGGGACCAAGAACAGCGCGACCGCGACGACGCCCAGTGCGCCTTTCGCTCTGCTTCTCTGATCGAGTCGGAGCACCATCACGACTCCGGCGGTTCATCGCCGTCGCGCGGCGGGGGCGGAGGGGGCTTCTCGTCGTCCCCTGGGGGCGGAGGCGCATGATCCTCGGGCGGTGGCTTGGCGTCGTGGTCGGGAGCAAAGGTCGTCGTCGAGGTCGTCGTCGTGGTCGTCGCAGCCTCGACCGGGTCCGTGGGCGGAAGTGTGGACGTTGACTCGGAAGGTGTGCCGTCCGCCGGCGGCGCAGTGTCGTGTGGGCCGATGGTGGGATACGTATCCGGCGGTGGAGCCGGCAGTGAGGGTGGAGGCGGCAGATCGAATCCGTACTCGTCGAGGAGCGACTTCAGATCGTCCGCGGTCAGGTCATTGGCGGTGAGAACGTCGTGGATCGAGTCGCCATCGCCGACATCGATTCCGAGCTGGGCCAGCGCCTTCTCAGCAGCTTCTCGAAACGCGTGTCGACGCGCTCGCGCTTCGCGTAGGACCGTCGAGAGATACCCATGGAGCTCGCCTCGATTCACGACATCGGTGAGGTTGTCGATGTGCTCCACGCTGACCAACCTCTCGGTGGCCATCGCGTCCATCCGGTCGCTGATCGCGGGGCCGAATTCGTCGATCAACGCTGCGGCGGCATCGTCGTCGAGGCCCAGTTCATCGAGAACACGAGGGATCAGGTCCGCGAGGGCTGCGTCGGAGATATGTCCGCTATCCGCGACGGCGTCTGCCGTCAGAGTTGCCTCACTGACCACGAGGTGGTCGCCCGCGGTCGCGGCTGCTGCGGACCCCACGGTCGCGAAGAGGACGACACCCGCAGCAAGCAGGCGCCCCGTTCGAGTCCTCAGAACCATGTGGGCGTTCATTGGTATTCCTTTCGGGAGGTCGCGCCGCGCCGTTGAGTGCGCCCCGGCCCAGAACAACGTTCAGCGGTCAAAAGGGGGCCACTCGACCCACGAAAGTCGATGGTTTCGCCGCCCGCGATCGGGTGATAGACCCGCACCATGGAGATCACCGATGCCCTCGCCCGTGCCGCCGGCTACAAGAACGCGACGCTCATCACGTTGCGCAAGGACGGCCGAGCCCAGTCATCCGACATCGTCTTTGCCGTGGTCGGCAACGAGATCAAGATCTCGGTCACGCACGACCGGGCCAAGACTCGCAACCTTCTCCGCGACAACAGGGCCGTCTTTCACCTCTCGGATCCTGCATCGTGGTCCTACCTGTCGATCGACGCCCTCGCTGATGTCTCGCCTGTCGCAACCGCGGCGGACGACGCCACCGTGGACCAGCTCGTCGACCTCTACCGAGCCGTTGCGGGCGAACACGACGACTGGGACGAGTTCCGAGCAGCCATGGTCACCGAGGGACGCTGCGTCATCACCCTCGCCCCGCAATCGGTCACCGGTCAGATGCACTGACGTGGACAAGTCCTTCTTCGAGCACGTGCTCGACGCGTTCGAGAGTTTCGTCGACGATGACCTCGGCGAGCCGCAGTCCAACTGGCACCGCCGCGGACTCAAGGTCTGGTTTGGGCCAGCTGACGGCAGCGCGGCTCGCGAGCACTACGAGGCTCAGCTCATCCGGCTCGGCGGCGAAGCCGCACTCGAGATCGGCTACCACGCCGAATACCGATCAGTCAGCGAGAACCAGGAAGCCCTCGACCGGCTCGGCGGCCGGCCCTCCTGGCGCAAGGCACTCGGCAAGGAAGCCGAGTCGGGTCCGTTCATCGGCATGGACGATTGGCGACGAATCTCCGAGGTATGGGAACCGCCCGACCCCGACGACCCTGAAGCACCGATCGAGATCGCCGCCCGACTTGCCGACTATGTCGACGCGATCGAACCTCTGCGCCGTGCGACACTGACCTCGTGAACGATCCGACACCGGCACTCCCCGCCTCCCGCGGGCTCTTCTGCAATCGCACGCTCAACCTCCGCGGCGTTCGCTCCATCGGCTACGACATGGACTACACGCTGATCCACTACTTCGTGGATGCCTGGGAACGTGCGGCATTCGAACACGCCCGCGGCGTCCTCGCTGAACAGGGTTGGCCTGTCGCCGATCTCACCTTCGATCCAAACGCTTTCACGCTCGGGCTCACCTTTGACCTCGATCTCGGCAACCTCGTCAAGGCGACGCGCTTCGGCTACGCGGTCAGGGCCCATCACGGCAGTTCGCCGCTGTCGTTCAGGGCGTTGCGAGATACCTACTACGGCACGGTGATCGAACTCGGAGAAGATCGCTTCGAGTTCATGAACACCCTCTTCGAGCTCAGTCGGGCCTCCTTGTGGTGCCAGCTCGTCGAGCTTCACGACAACACTCCCTTGCCGGGCATCACGTCCTACGCGCACCTCTACCGAGCCATTGATCACGCGCTCGGCACCGTGCACCGCGACGGCTCGCTGAAAGCCGCGATCGTCGCTGAGCCCGAACGATTCGTCGATCTCGACCCGGGGATCGTGCCCACGCTCCAGGATCAACGGCTCGCGGGGAAGCAGCTCCTCCTCATCACGAACTCGGAGTGGAGCTACACGCAGTTCATGATGAGCTGGTCCTTCGATCGTTATATGCCCAAGGGCGAAACGTGGCGCGACCTGTTCGACATCGTGATTGTCGCGGCGGCCAAGCCCCGGTTCTTCTCCGAGGTCGGACCGATCTATGAGGTCGTCGATGAGAAGCGTGGCCTACTCGAGCCCCACCTCGGATCACTCGAGCCGGGGACGATCTACCACGGCGGCAACGCCCGGATGGTCGAGCAGAGCCTCGGCCACGACCCATCGCAGTTCCTCTACGTCGGCGATCACCTCTTCGGCGATGTCCACGTGACAAAGGATCTCCTCCGTTGGCGCACTGCTCTCATCGCCCGAGAGCTCGAGGCAGAGGTCGAGGCCGCCGATGGTTTCGCCGAAGAGAGCACGGCGCTGCGCGACATGATGATCGAGAAGATCGAACGCGAACGCACCCACTCGCAACTGCGACTCGCTCGTCGGCGAAAGGTCGTTGCCGAGGAACCTCACGCGGAGCTCGACGCCCAGGTGGAGGCCGCAGCAACCGCCGTGGCCAAGATCGACGAGCGCATTGCGCCAGTTGCCCGCGCCGCGACCGAACAGGGCAACGAGGCCTGGGGCCCGCTGATGCGTGCTGGCGTCGACAAGAGCCTGTTCGCCCGCCAAGTGGAGAAGTACGCCGACATCTACACGAGCCGCGTCAGCAACTTCCGGGCGGAGACGCCGTATGGCTACCTCCGCGCCGCCCGTGGTTCACTTCCCCACGATGCCGTCACGCCCTGACGCTCTGACCCTTCGATCGCAGGGTGGCGAGTGTCACTCCGCTCTCGGTGATTGGCCCGCCAGACTGATGGGATGGTCGCACGCGTAGGTCGTTGGTGTCACGAGAACCGCTGGCAGGCAGTTGCCATCTGGCTCCTCCTTCTGGTCACGGCGGGAACCGGTGTTGTCCTCTACGGCGACGGGTTCGATGCCGATCAGGAAATTCCGGGCTCTGAGACCGAGCGCGGCTTCGAGGTGCTCGACGATTTCTTCGGCGGTGTCGGCAACGGTCTCAGCGGACAGATCGTGTTTCGGGCCGAGGGCGGGGTCGATGACCCCGAGACGGTTGCGGTTCTCACCGAGATGTTCGCGGCAGCTGCCGAACTCGAATACGTCACTGTCACCTCGCCTTTCGAGGGCACCGGCGGTGCCATCAACGAGGACGGCACCATCGGCTTCGCCGAGGTCAATCTCTCCCGCGACGTCTCGCAGGAAGAGTCGACGACGATCGGCGAGGAGATCGTGGATCTCATCCCGGTCCACGAGGGACTCACCGTGGAGATCGGTGGCGAGTCGCTCGCCCCGTTCGAGCCGCCGCAGACCGAGCTCATCGGTGTGGCGTTCGCGATTTTCATTCTGATTCTCGCGACGGGATCGGTCATCGCCATGGGGCTGTCGATCGGCGCCGCCGTCATCGGCGTCGGCGGAGGCCTCACGATGACCATCCTCGTGTCGAACCTGAGCCACGGCCCCGAGTTCGCCACCACCTTCGCGGTGATGATCGGACTCGGCGTGGGCATCGACTACGCGCTGTTCATCATCAATCGCTACCGAGATCTCCTCCATCGCGGCGAAACACCGGTCGATGCCATTACGAAGGCCATGGCCACGTCAGGACGCGCCGTCCTGTTCGCCGGCCTCACCGTGGTCATCTCGCTGCTCGGCCTCATCGCGATCGGATTGCCGTTCGTCACGGGGATCGGCGTGTCGTCGGCCACCACCGTGCTCGTCACGCTGATCTCGTCGCTGACGCTCCTCCCCGCCATGCTCGGCTTCGCCGCGGGCCGGATCGAACTCACCCGCGTCAGGGGCGTTGTCGCGGCCGCGCTGATCGCCGTCGGCATGCTCGGCGTCGGTCTCGGAGTCACACAGATGGCGGTCGCGATTCCCGTCGCGATCGTCGTCCTCCTCCTCGGTCTGATTCTCGCTCCGCTCCAGAAGCCGCTGAAGGCGCGCGAGCCGAAGCCGCTCAAGGAGACCGTCGCGTATCGCTGGAGCCGGCTCGTGCAGTCCCGCCCGTGGACCGGCGCACTGGTCGGCACCGGTCTCCTCCTCGTGCTGACAGCGCCGATTCTGGGGCTTCGTCTCGGCTTCTCCGATGAAGGCAACTTCCCCGAGGACACCACCACTCGCCGCGCCTACGACCTCGTCGCCGAAGGCTTCGGCCCCGGTTTCAACGGTCCCTTCCTCATTACTGCCCGGGTGGGCGCCGAGGGCGATGCGGCAGTCGTCACGACCCTGGTCGAGGTTCTCCGCGACGACCCCGACATCGCCACGGTGGTCGGCCCGATTCCTTCCGATCCAACCGACCCCACCGCGTCCGACGCCTTCATCATCCGCGCCGTTCCCACCACCTCTCCGCAGGACAAAGCCACGGAGCACCTCGTCGGCCGTCTCCGCGACGACCTGGTCCCGGCGACGATCGAGGGGTCAGGGCTCGAGGTGTCGGTCACGGGGAATACCGCCGCCGGCATCGATTTCAGCGACTACCTCGCGGGGCGCACCCCTCTCTTCTTCGGCGCCGTGCTGGCCATCTCGTTCTTGCTGCTCATGGCCGTGTTCCGCTCTTTGCTCGTGCCGCTCAAAGCCGTGATCATGAACCTGCTCTCGATCAGCGCCGCCTACGGCGTTGTCGTCGCGATATTCCAGTGGGGCTGGCTCAGCGACATCACGAGCATCCAACCAGCACCGATCGAACCCTTCATCCCGATGATGATGTTCGCCATCGTGTTCGGGCTCTCGATGGACTATGAGGTGTTCCTCATCTCCCGCATCCGCGAGGAGTATGACCGCACCGGTGACCCGGTGGAGTCAGTCGCCGACGGCTTGGCGAGCACCGCGGGCGTCATCTCTGCTGCCGCCGCGATCATGGCGGTGGTGTTCGGCAGCTTCCTGCTCGAGGACCAACGCATCATTCAGTTGATGGGCACCGGGCTCGCATCAGCGATCGTGCTCGACGCGACACTCGTGCGAATGCTTTTGGTTCCCGCCACGATGGAGCTCCTGGGCTCTCGCAACTGGTGGATTCCGGGCTGGCTCGACCGATTGCTGCCTCGCATCGAACTCGAAGGCCCGGCTGCGGGGAACTGATCGCGGGTTCACGCCGTTGCAACAGCGATGCGAACTCGGCTCGGCCTCACCCTCTTGGTCATCGCCCTGACGGCGGTGGCCTGCTCGTCCTCCGACAATGGCGACGTCAGTACTACGACACCGCCGACGGCGAACGCCACCAACGGCGGAGAATCGCGCTTCGGCGAAGCTCCGATTGCACCCACCGGCCCGCTGCCCGCAACCGTGGTGGGTGAGCTCGACGACATGTTCAGTTCCATCGGCGCCGGTATCGACACTGCGGCGGTGCAGAGACTCGGATCGTCCGACGACATTCGAGTCGCCTGGCTGCTCGCCGATCTCCTTCGCTTCGTTCAGCCCGGTACGCCTGCCAACGGCGCCGCGGTGGAGGCATGGGAGTCGTTGAGCGGCCGACAGCTGGTCGGCGAACGATCTGACTGGGGCAACTCCACCGACCACCTCCTCGCCTGGGACACTCCGGCGCCGCCGGGCTACGTCGACTGGAAGCGTCAGCTCTTCGAACAGGTCGAGCCGGCATGGGCGCCCTTCTTCGGCGATACCAATGCCGAAATCGACTGGCGCCACGTGTCGTGGGGTGGCGTACTCATCGACGACCGCCCACTCGACCAGACCCACCTCGGCTGCCCCCAAGGCTGCATTCCCGCGCTGAACGATCCCGGTCTCACCGATGCTGCTGGAGGCGACTGGTACCCCGACGACCGTCTCGTCTTCGGCGTGGAGATCGAGGGCGTGGCCGTGGCGTTTCCCAAGAACATCATGGAGATCCACGAGATGGTGAACATGACGATCGCGGGGCGCCGGATCGGCATGCCCTACTGCACACTCTGCGGATCGGCCCAGGCGTATTTCACCGACGAAGTCGCCTCGGAGGCGGACCTCGGCGGCAACGACAGTTACGAGCTACGGACCTCGGGTCTCCTCACCCGTAGCAACAAGGTCATGTACGAGTTTCACACGCGGTCGGTGTTCGACACGTTCACCGGCGAGGCGGTGAGCGGGCCGCTGCGCGAACTCGGCGTCTCGCTCGAACAGCTCACCGTGCAGACCTCGACCTGGGGCGACTGGAAGGCCGCGTATCCGTCCACCAGCCTCGTGGCCGAGGACGGCGGCATCGGCAGGACCTACTCCGAGGATCCGCTGCGGGGGCGCGATGACAACGGCCCGATCTTCCCGATCGGCGAAGTGGACGAGCGACTCCCGGTCCAAGAACCAGTGATCGGCGTGGTCGGCCTCGATGGAGCGACGATCGCGTTTCGGGTGACGGCAGCCAACGCGGTCCTCGAAGCCGGCGACTCAGTGGAGGCCGCAGGCGTTGTCATCACGAGTGACGGTGGCGGGCTCGTCGCTTCCGATCGCGAGTCCGGTGAGCCGCTGGCCGCTCACCAAGCGTTCTGGTTTGCCTGGAGTCAGTTCCACCCCGAGACGATCCTCTGGGACGGCCTCTGACCACTCAGTCCCGATCACGACCGCGGAGACGTTCGATCTCACGCCGGTCGCGCTTCGTGGGCCGCCCCGCACCCCGGTCGCGTCGGGCGAACACCGCCTCGCCGGGCCGGTCACGCGGCTCGGGTGCGGGCGAGCGGTCCTCGAAGCATTCGGCCGCGCGGGCGGCGGACACGCGTTTCTCGATCAGCTCCTCGACCACGTAGATCAGAATCCGGTCGCCGCGACGGGCGACCACAACGTCACCGATGTCGACCCGGGTGGCCGGTTTCGCTGCGACGTCGTTGACAGTCACATGCCCGTCGTCGCACGCGCCCGAGGCCTTGGTGCGGGTCTTGAACGCTCGCACCGACCACAACCACTTGTCCACGCGTACGGCCACACCCGAGTCTGGCAGTATGGCGGCGTGTCCGACACCACTCCTGGCAAGCACCGCATCAACGACCCGAAGTGGCCCACCCGCATCACCATCGCGTGTGCGAACTTCTCGACGGAACCGCGCGACAAGTCGGGCAGTGTCGACAAGCTGATCAACGTGTCCGAAGAGGCAGCCGCGGCCGGGGCCGACCTCGTCGTCTTCCCCGAGCTGGCGATCAACACCTGGGGAAGCTGCCCTGAGTGCACGGCTCAGAACGAGTCCTGCGAGTGGCACCTCGCCGAGGCCGAGACCGCCAGCGGTCCATCGGCACAACGAATTGCCGAAGCGGCCGCTCGACTCGGCGTCCACGTCATCTACGGGTTCGAGGAAACGGGCGACCGGCCGGGGATCGTCCACAACAGCGCAAACCTGATCGGTCCCGACGGCCTCATCGGCACCTACCGCAAGCTTCACCTCGGCATTCCACTCGAGACCAATCGGTTCACCCCGGGAAATGCGCTCCCCGTGTTCGACACCGAGCTCGGTCCCATCGGCATCTCCATTTGCTACGACTTCTACAACAATCCCGAGCTTTCTCGTTTGCTGTGTTTCAAGGGCGCCCGACTGCTGGTCAACCCGACCGGTCGATCCGATCTGCCCCACGCCCGCGAGAACCTCACCCAGGCGACGCTCGTGCGAGCCCAGGAGAACCTCGTCTTCGCCGCGTCGTCGAACCGCGTTGGCAACACACACGGCGAACCGACATGGGCCGGCGGCAGCGTCATCGGTGGTCCGGACTTCCCGGGGTTCGGCGTCGCCCTCGCGACGGCCGACGCCGGCGAGGAGCTGATCGTCGCCGAGGTCGATTTCGACAACGCGGCGCGCTGGCACGACTGGCTTCCCTGGACCGAGTGGCGGCTCGAAGAGCAGCGCCCGATCACTGACCTCGTCCAACGAGAGTTCGCGGCCCTCCTCGATGGCGGCCAGTGACCGCAGCATCGTGAGCGACACGCTCCGTCGACTCCCCCAACTCGTCATCGGCCTGGTGATCTTCGGCACGGGCCTCGGGTTCACCGTGCAGGGAACCAACGGGCAGGGGCCGTGGACGGTGTTCCACGAAGGGTTCGCCGACCACACGCCCCTGTCGATCGGCACGGCGACGATCGCCACTGGAGTGCTGCTCCTCCTTGCGACGCTCGGCATGAAGGTGCCGATCGGGGTCGGAACCATCCTGAACGTGGCGGTGATCGGCCCGGCCACGGATATCACGATCTGGTTGGTCGACACGCCCGACTCCGCGGCGGCCCGGGGAACCCTCACGATCGTGGGTCCCCTGCTGACCGCCCTCGGCTCGGGCCTCTACCTGGGCGTGCATCTCGGACCGGGCCCACGCGACGGCCTGATGACAGGCCTGAACGAACGTGGCCTCAGCATCCGCACCGCTCGCTTCGCGATCGAAGCAGTTGCCTTCACCGCCGGCGTGATCCTGGGCGGAACATTCGGATGGGGCACGGTCTGGTGGCTGCTCGTCATCGGCCCGGCGGTGCAGTGGATGCTCCCTCCGTTCGACCGCGGTCCTCTCCCCCGGCCCTGACTCGACAAGGCGCCTCGCGCTAGGTTCGCCCCACTCTCGGGAGGTTTCATGGAAGTACCGCTGACCATCGCCGATCACCTACGGCGCGCCGCGCTCGTGTACGGCGATCGCGTGGGCATCATCGACGAGGCCGACCAACCCGCGTCCTCCCTCGGCGAACTGACCTACCAACGCGTCAACGAACTCGCGACCGGCTTGGCCTGTGGCCTCGACGACCTCGGACTCCCGCTCGGATCGCGGGTGGCGATCGTCTCGCAGAATTCGGCTCGCGTGCTGATTCATCTCTTCGGCACCAGCGCGTTCGGTCGTGTCGCCGTGCCGATCAACTTCCGTCTCAGTCGCGAGGAGGTCGACTACATCATCCGGCACTGCGGGGCCGACGCGCTGATCATCGATCCCGAGCTGGAAGGCACGCTCGGCGACATCGACGTGCAACATCGTTTCATCGCCGGCGAGGAATCGGACTCGCTCTACAAGCTCGGCGCGGAGCCACAGCCGTGGGACCCATCCGAGGGGGCGACGGCCACGATCAACTACACGAGCGGCACCACCGCTCGCCCGAAGGGCGTCGAGATGACGCATCGCAATCTCTGGATCAACGCGGCGACCTTCGGTTGGCACACCGGGGTCAACGACCGCGACGTCTATCTCCACACCCTGCCGATGTTTCATTGCAACGGGTGGGGAATGCCCTACGCGATGACGGGAATGGGAGCACAACACATCGTCCTCCGAAAGGTCGACGGCGCGGAGATACTCCGCCGCGTCGAGCAACACGGCGTCACCATCATGTGCGGAGCGCCTGCAGTTGTCGCTGCGGTGCTCGACGCGGCCGCCGATTGGGACGGCGAGATCCCCGGTCGAGGCCGGGTTCGCATCGTCGTCGCCGGCGCGCCGCCACCGACCCGGACCATCGAACGCGTCGAGACCGAACTCGGGTGGGAGTTCATTCAGATCTACGGCCTCACCGAGACCGCACCGTTGCTGACCATCAATCGCACCCGGGCCGAGTGGGATGATCTGAGCGCGGCCGATCGGGCCGTCAAACTGTCACGCCAGGGCAACCCGGCGATCGGCATCACCATGGCCACGGCCGCCGACGGCGAGGTGCTTGCCCGCGGCAACGTCATTCTGAAGTCCTACTGGGACAACCCCGAAGCAAGCGCCGACGCGCTCGCTGATGACTGGTTCCACACCGGCGATGGCGGCTTCATCGATGACGACAACTACGTCAACCTCCAGGACCGCAAGAAGGACGTCATCATCTCCGGCGGTGAGAACGTCTCCTCGATCGAGGTGGAGGACAGCGTGTTCTCTCACGAGGCCGTGGCCGAAGTGGCAGTGATCGGCGTGCCGCACGAGAAGTGGGGCGAGACGGTGAAGGCGTTGGTGGTTCTCGCCCCTGGAGCGTCAGCGACCGAGCAGGAGATCATCGATCACTGCCGCGAGAAGATCGCGCACTACAAGTGCCCGACCTCTGTCGAGTTCCGCGATGAATTGGCTCGTACCGCCACCGGCAAGCTGCAGAAGTTCAAGCTGCGGGCGCCCTACTGGGAGAACCAGGAGCGCGGGATCAACTAGGCAATCTCAGCTCGGTGGAGGGCCGGGTACCACCCAGCCGACGCCATCCACATGCCGAGCGTTGCTCGGCGGTTCGCGGGGATCTTCCGGGTCCATGACCCAACCGTGCTCTTCCACCCAGGTGGGCTTGCGCCATTTCGGCTCGTCATGAACTGGCGGCGGGTCGACGGCCGCGGCGCTCACGGGAAGACCCGCGAGGTCGTCGGTTCGTTCTCCGGTCCATGCGGGGAGATCGACCGGCTCGGGCGGCTTGGCTCGGGTGGGCAGCGTGGGCCGGGGCGCCAACGCCGGGTCGTCGCCCGGAGCAGGCCGCACCGCTGGAGCCGATGGTCGAGGCGGGGCGGGTGGGGTGGCCCTGGGCGCCGGACCCGTCGGCATCGCCACCGTGGCATCAGGCGCCGGCGCCGGAGCGGGTGCCCGCGCAGGAGCGGGTGCGGGCGCAGG